>Ga0182739_1001656_pt1 | contig 22506 bp, 24 predicted proteins | sample eDN5th30CBELigBY_FD_128873 | JGI IMG/M metagenome (GOLD analysis project Ga0182739, IMG submission 128873) | Enriched backyard soil microbial communities from Emeryville, California, USA - eDNA 5th pass 30_C BE-Lig BY (version 2) (version 2) | ecosystem: Environmental > Terrestrial > Soil >...
CCTCATCCTGCTCGGCCTCGGCTGGAGCGCGACGACCGTCGCCGGGTCGGCGCTGCTCACCGAGACGTCCTCCGAGGACCACCGCACGCGGCGTCAGGGGCGCAGCGACCTCACGATGAACCTCGTGGGCGCGCTCGGCGCGATCCTCGCCGGCATCGTCCTCGGCGGGATCGGATACGGCGGTCTCGCGCTGTGCGCGCTGGGCATCGTCGCCGTCGTGGTGGTGCTCGCACCGCTCGCGCGACGGTGAGCCCCGGCATCCTCTCATCAGCGGACTAAAATCGAGGGGATGCCTTCCTCACCTGATCCCCGCACGACGACCGCGACGGGCGCCGACGTGCGCGTGCGGTTCTGCCCGTCGCCCACCGGCCTGCCGCACGTCGGCATGGTCCGCACGGCGCTCTACAACTGGGCCTACGCCCGCCACACGGGCGGCAAGCTCGTGTTCCGCGTCGAGGACACGGATGCCGCGCGCGACAGCGAGGAGAGCTACCGCCAGCTCGTCGACGCCCTCACGTGGCTCAAGATCGACTGGGACGAGGGTGTCGAGAAGGGCGGCCCGCACGCGCCGTACCGCCAGTCGCAGCGCCGCGAGATCTACGCGGAGGTGCTCGACAAGCTCATCGCGACCGGCGCCGTGTACGAGAGCTACTCGACGGCCGAGGAGATCGACGCCCGCAACGAGGCCAACGGCCGCGCGAAGCAGCTGGGCTACGACAACTACGACCGCACCCTCACCGACGAGCAGAAGGCCGCGTTCCGCGCCGAGGGCCGCGAGCCCGCATGGCGCCTGCGCGTGCCGGATGAGGACGTCACCTACGTCGACCTCATCCGCGGCGAGGTGACCTTCCCGGCGGGATCGTTCCCCGACTTCGTGGTGGTGCGCGCCGGCGGGCAGCCGCTGTACACGTTCACGAACCCCGTCGACGACGCGCTCATGGGCATCACGCACGTGATCCGCGGCGAGGACCTCATGCCGTCGACGGCGCGTCAGCTCGCGCTGTACAGCGCGCTCATCGACGCCGGCGTGACCGACTTCGTGCCGCGCTTCGCCCACATGCCGCTCGTGCTGGGCGAGACCGGCAACAAGAAGCTCTCCAAGCGCGACCCGCAGGCGGACCTCTTCCTGCAGCGCGAGAAGGGCTTCATCCACGAGGGCCTGCTCAACTACCTGGCTCTCCTGGGCTGGTCGCTGTCGGCCGACCGCGACGTGTTCTCGCTCGAGGAGTTCACGGCGGCGTTCGACATCGTCGACGTCAACCCGAACCCGGCCCGCTTCGACCAGAAGAAGGCCGAGGCCATCAACGGGGATCACATCCGGATGCTGGCCCCCGAGGACTTCGCCCAGCGCATCGTCCCCTACCTCGCCGCCGCCGGCGTCATCGGCGCCGAGCCGACCGAGCAGGAGCGTGCCCTCATCGCGAAGTCCGCGCCCCTCGTGCAGGAGCGCGTCCAGCTGCTCGGCGACGTGCCGGGCCTGCTCGGGTTCCTCTTCACCGACGACGTGGAGTACGCCGAGGACGCGCTCGCCTCCTTGCCTGCCAACGCGGGGGAGGTGCTCGTCGCCTCGGTCGGCGCACTCGAGCTCATCCCCGAGTCCGAGTTCACGGCCGCCGCGGTGCAGGAGGCCCTCGCCTCGGCCCTCATCGAGGGGCTCGGGCTCAAGCCCCGCGTCGCCTACGGGCCGCTACGCGTCGCCGTGAGCGGACGCCGCGTGTCGCCGCCGCTGTTCGAGTCCCTGGAGCTCCTCGGCAAGGCCGAGTCGGTGCGTCGCCTCGGCGCGCTCGTGCAGCGCCTGGGCTGAGCCCGGCACCTCATCGCATCGCCCGAGGAAGGCGGATCGCCGGAGGAAGGCGGATGTCTGCGGCATCCGCCTTCGTCGGGCGAATCGCCTCCCTGCGGGGAAGAGGCGAGAGGGCGAAACGCCCGGGGATGCTCGGTTTGGCCGGGGCTCCGGAGTCGGATAGACTCGATCCTCGGTACGGCTCCGGCCGGAACCGATGGGGTATGGTGTAATTGGCAACACGGCTGATTCTGGTTCAGTTGTTCTTGGTTCGAGTCCAGGTACCCCAGCCAAGCATAAGCGTTATGATGAAAAATAGCCCCTCAACAGGGGTTATTTTGTTTTCTGTCGGTACATCGCTGATTTTTCACGCACATGCCGGTTTTGCCCTCTGACCTCTGTTTTTCTTCTTTCGTCCATGGTTCGAATCCCTTCTTGGGTCTGGCTGTCGGTACATGTTTTCGCATACATCGCGACGCCTGTCGGATGTACCGACACTTGCTATTCGGGGAAGGCGTCTTCGGGATGATCTCGAAGACGTTGAGTGAGGCGTGCGGCAAGATACTCACTGTCTGGAACGAGCTCGTACCGCGTAGTTGCGAGGTCGTTGCGCTTGACGATGGACTCGAGCAGCTGACGGGGCGAGCCATAGATTTCGCCACTGACTGTCGCAAGCTCATCGTTGATCTCGCGGACAGCCTTCTTGTGGACTCGTGCATGACGTAGCGTGCTCGGCCCGCTGCCTTCAATCAGAAGCGCTGCGCGACGTGCGAACGGAAACACGGTCACGACGCCGGGAACCCCAGGACCGGGGGAGGTCCCGCGCTCCGATCGTTCGCCCGAGCTGTAGATGCCTTCGCTCGAGGTGATGAAGCTTGAGTCCGCTGGCGCGTGCATGACTACCCAGCTTCGCCTCGAGTATTCGATTGCGAGGGTGGTGCCCAAGTCCACGAGCGACTCAAGGGTCGCCTCCTTGGTGCTGGTCACTTTCGGCGGCCGATTCTTCAAACTCTCAACGAGCTCCTCTTGGGAGAGGTCCAGTGTCTTGCCGGTCTTAGCCTTGTAGTTCGCAACATGGACCGAGAACTGCTCGGTTGTCATCGAATCGAGGTGCTGGGCGTACTCTTGCACGATCCACCCGCCTCCGAGATCTCGCACCTGTTGGATCAGGGCGATCTTTGATGGGGTGCGTAAGTACTGGAACCCGACAAGCTCCGAGATCGCGTTCTTCTCGGATGGTGTGATCTCCTCCTCGCGCTCAAGCTTTCGCAGCGCAGTCACCGCCTTGTCCTCAACCTTGGAGAAGGCGTGTTCGAGGGCGTAGCGTTCCTCGCCTTGGACTGCTGAGAACGTGTAGGTGTGCTTTGCGTGGGCGATGGCACGCGGCGTTCGCTCCTCGTAAGTGTTCGTCTCGCGGGAGTACCACCACAGCTTCTCCTCGCCCTTCTGCAGGAAGTTGCGCTGGAGCGCCTGGGCCAGGTGGTGATGTCGTTTCGGGCTGTTGCTCATCCTCTCCAATATGATGCGGAGGGAGCGGGTTGTAAAGCTCGAAGAAATGTTCGACGTAGATGGTATAATGAAGCAAATGGAATACGTCGGTCGATCACGGAGTGGGATCGGGAAACGCCAGCCTCTGGCGACTACTCTGGGCGTCCGCGTCTCATGGAGAGAGCGATAGGTATGGCGACCGCAAGTTCCTGGCTTTCGGAGTTGACGAGTTACTACACGCCGTCAGCGACTCAGTTCAACGGCGCCAAGAGCCACAAGGACGCGATCGAGGCGCGGCTGGACGCGGTGCTCGGTGTCTATCGAATGTTCGAGATCGGCTCGTTGCGTCATGGAACCGGTATCTGGCTTTACAGCGATGCCGACTACCTCGTCTCTCTCAAAGGCATCCAGCCCGATTCGCCGTGGACCATGCTGACGAAGGTCAAGGAGGCGCTTCAGGCGCGCTTCACCTCCACCACGATCACCATCCGCCAGCCAGCAGTCGTCTGCAACTTCTCCGATGGCGTCGTAGAGGTCGTTCCGGGCTACATCACCGCTGAAAGCGGATACATGATTGCCAATCCTGCTGGTGGTTGGATGAAGAGCTACCCCGAAGACCACAACCGGTACGTCAACGAGGTCAACACCAAGCACAAGGGTGGAGCGAAGCAACTCGCCCGCCACCTCAAGATCTGGAAGTACATGCGGAACGTCCCGGTCTCCTCTTGTTACCTCGAGATGCGCGCGGCGAAGTATCTTGATGGCGAAGATACGTACGCGCCACTCTTCGACCTCCATGCTGCCTTGAAGCATCTGCAGACCGTAGAGCTCGCCGCGCTGAACGACCCAACGGGCTTGGGCTCACGATTCGGGTCATGCTCTTCGGACGCAACGAAGAAAGACGCGCTGTCGAAGCTCGACAGCGCGGTCGTTCGGGCGAAGAAGGCCTTGGACTACTCGCTCAACAATGAGCATGACAACGCGATCGAGCAGTTGAAGCTGCTCTTCAATAAGTAGGTGATCGTGGCGAACCAGGCTGAGTACACACCACCAACAAGCGCATCGATCGCTAAGCGACAGAATGATGATGAGGCGTTACGACTGCTGCTCGCGCAGCGCCGCCTCTACACCAAGGCGAAACGCTGGCAGGGCGTGCGGTGGATCGGCCTGATTGTTCTCGGTGTTGCCGCTCCGTTCATTTCGATTCTCGTGCCGTCGTTGGCGGTTGCGGCCGGAGCTGTGACGGGGCTGTGGCTGTTCGTCGGACGAACGTTGCTTGCATCTGCCGAGGCGCGCACGATGACGCGTGCGGCGGCGATTCAAGAGGAGCTTGATCTCTACATCTTCGACATGCCGAAGACCATCGAGCGCACCTCGATGCCAACGCTCGAAGAGATCGAGCTGCTCGTTCACAGCGACGTCAGCCTGCGCGAGGCGGCGAAGCAAGAGCAGCTCATCGACTGGTACGACATCGACCCATCCCACCCTGGCGCCGAGACCGTCGCGATCGCCCAACGAGCCAATGCCTCCTACACAGATAGCCTCATCCGAAGCGCAGTACGGGTATGGGGAGTCGTCACGGCAATCTGGCTCACCGCCCTTATAGTCTGGAGCGCACTGAGCGGTCTCAGCTTCGGACTCATCCTCCTCGGTGTCATCTTCCCCGTTCTTCCTGCTGTACTTGACGTTGCCGAGTACCTGCGAAGCACGTGGCGTGCAGCTCAGGACCGCGGAGATCTCGCAAAAACTATTCAGGAGCGCATCGAGGATGGCCAACCAATCTCCGGACAAGAACTGATTGCCTGGCAGGTCCAGATGTATGACCTGCGCCGCACGACGCCCCAAGTTCCGGACTGGCTCTACAAGCTCAGGCGCAATAGGAACGAGACGGCGATGCATGCCGCCGCAGCCCGACTGAGGAGCAAGAAGAAGTGACGCTCACGACCGCTCAGGCTTTCAGCAAGTTCCTTGAGGACATCACCGCGACCGATTATCAGAAAGACACACTCATACCTGCTCGCAAGCGAACAGTAGACGAGCGTCTCTTCGAGAAGTTTCCGTCGACCTCCGATATGCCCTACTCAAGGGGCATCCTGATGGGCTCGGCGTCAAAGGGCACAATCATCCGGCCTGTCGACGACGTCGATGTGCTCGCTGTCTTCGATAACGTCAACAACGCGTGGAGTAAGTACGCTTACGACTCGAAGAGTTTCATCTATAGGATCCGCGACGCCTACAACGGAATCTCCATTCAGCAGGTCGGTACGCGTGGTCAAGCCGTGCGCGTGTTCTATGACGGCGGTGGACACGTCGACGTCGCACCTGTGTTTTCACAAGGTAACGGCGTCTACCATCTGCCGAACGGTACGGGTGGTTGGCTGCTTACGGCACCGACCGTGGCCAACACCTGGTACTTCGAGAAGAACAAGGCGCTCGGTTACCATCTCGGCCCTGTCGTTCGTCTCCTCAAAGCCTGGAATCGTGCCCACTCCAAACACTTCCGCTCCTTCCACCTTGAGACGATTGCGGCCACGACCTTTGGTTCCCTCGGGAGCAACTACCGAGAGGCTTTGCAGAAGTTTTTCGAGTGGGCGCCACGCTACTTGAACATAAGCGACCCGGGCGGTCAGGGTGGCGACCTCAGCACCTATCTCACCTGGACGGGTCGCCAGAATCTCATTCAGGCGCTCAACACGGCTGCTGATCGAGCGAAGCGAGCCAACGAGGCGGAAGACCGAGGCGACCATGCCGAAGCAAAGCGACTCTGGCGAGTTATCTTGGGAGATGTTTTTCCGACTTCTTAGGGTCACTCGACCGAGGCTTGCATTCTTTGATGAGCGGCGCATACTCATAATTAGATGCCCAGACTTACGAACCGCGACTACCTCGCTACCCGCCATCAACTCGCTTCACTCTGGAAGCAGAACAGCGGGAGCTTCTTCGCGGCGCTGCCTGCCTATGCGCAGCGGGACCTTCACGACTTCTTCGCCTTCACCGTATCCATGGCTGACGAGGAAGCGCTGGCTCATTGAACCGTCCCCGGTTCTCTGCCGCTTCTATGCGGGTTCCAGCACCGGGTGGGCTGGCGTTTCGAGGTCAGCGTAGTACGCGGCCTCGTACTCGTCGGGCGGGATGTCGCCGAGGGTGGAGTGCAGTCGTCGGGAGTTGTACCAGTCGACCCATCCGGCGGTGACCCATTCGACGTCGTCGATCGTCCTTAGTGGTCCTGATCGGAACGGGGATCCGTCGCGGATCGCTTCGTTCTTGAACAGCCCGATCGTCGACTCGGCGAGGGCGTTGTCGTACGCGTCCCCGATGGAGCCGATCGACGCGGCGACGCCTTCGAGCGCGAGAGTCTCCGCGAACGACACGCTCGTGAACTGCGAGCCGGCGTCGCTGTGATGGATCAACCCGTCCTCGATGTCGTGGCCAGCGCGGTCGCGTCGCCACAACCCCATCCGCAGCGCCGTGGTAACCAGCGGGGTCGTCTTCACCGTTGCGGCGTGCCAGCCTACGATCGCCCGGGAGTAGCAGTCGATCACGAACGACACGTAGGCGAACCCGGCCCACGTCCGGACATACGTGAAGTCGGCCACCCAACGCCGATTCGGGGCGGGCGCGGTGAAGTCCCGGTCCAGCAGGTCTGGGGCTCTCGCGGCGTTGCGGTCAGGGACCGTGGTGCGCACGCCCTTGCCGCGCACCAACCCGTTGATCCCGAGATGACGCATCAGCCGGTCCACCCGCCGCCGCGACACGGTCAACCCGCGCCGGCGCAGCAGCGCGGTCATCTTCCGCCGCCCATACATCGACTCCGGTGTCGCCTCACCCTTCGCATTCACACGCGCGGCGAGGATCGCGTCGATGACGATGGCATCCCCGACGTCTCGGCTGCTGGGCTGCGCGCGACGCCACGCTCGATATGTCCGCTCGGCGACCTGAACGCCCTGCTCCTGCAGGACCCGACAGATCGACCCGACCGAGCGGTGTTTGGCCCGCTGCTCCTCGATGAACGCGAGGATCAGCGGCGTCGGGGGTCGAGTTCCCCGGCGAAGAAAACCGCCGCGTCCCGCAGGATCGGCGGATTCAACCGGTCAGCGCAATGGGTGCTGTGAGATGAAGCAGACGCTGATCTCGGGAGGCATCGGTTGCAGGGCAAGCATGGTCATCTCAGTCGTGAGCAGAAGCAGCTCGCGATCCGTCTTCATTCGAAGGGTTGGCGGCTCATCGACATCGCTCGCGAGGTCGGCTGCACTGCGCCGATGGTCGGGAAGATGGCCCGGGAGGGACGTCACCTCGACGCGAAGCCGTTCGGCTGGGTGCCTCGCGAGGGTCGTCTGACAGTCCTTGACCGAGAGCAGATCCTGGTCGGGCTCGCCCGCGGTGACACGCTCACCACGATCGCGCGCGGCCTCGGGCGGGCGGTGTCGACCGTCAGCCGTGAGGTTAAGCGCGGCGGCGGTCGGCAGGAGTACTCGGCGTGGCGGGCGCATGAGAATGCGCGCGAGCAGGCTCGCAGACCGAAGCCGTTCAAGCTCGGTGATGGGCGGCTGCTCGAGGCCGTGACGACGCAGTTGGAACAGCTGTGGTCGCCGCAGGAGATCGCCGCCCGCCTACGGTTGGAGCATCCCGACGATCCGGAGATGCACGTGAGCCACGAGACGATCTACCAGTCTCTGTTCGTGCAGGGGCGCGGGCAGCTGCGTCGCGAGCTTGCCCGTTGCTTGAGATCAGGGCGCGCGGCTCGCAAGTCCCGGACCGCGACGGACGGGCGCGGTCGGCTGCCGGGAATGGTGATGATCAGCGAACGCCCGGCTGAGGTAGAAGACCGCGCGGTTCCGGGGCATTGGGAGGGTGATCTGATCCTCGGCGAGAACAGTCGCAGCGCCGTCGGGACTCTTGTCGAACGCAGCACTCGCCTCACGCTCCTGCTGCACCTTCCCGACGGGAAGAGCGCGGACCAGGTGGCGACTGCGATGCGCGAAGCGATCACCGCGCTACCGTCGGCGTTGACGCGGACGATCACGTGGGATCAGGGCGCGGAGATGGCCAAGCATGCCGAGTTCACGACAGCGACGGGGATCCCGATCTACTTCTGCGACCCGCACTCCCCGTGGCAGCGCGGCAGCAACGAGAACACCAACGGGCTCCTACGTCAGTACCTGCCGAAGAGCACCGATCTGAGCGTGGTCAGCCGATCGGAGCTGACCGCGATTCAGGACTCGCTCAACGGCCGGCCCCGCAAGACGCTGGGATATCTGACACCATCGGAGAAGTTCGCGGAACTCATTGCGACCACCGGTTGAATCCGCCATCGCGTTCGCCTCGCGCAGCTCACGATTCTCCCGCTCGAGTCGGCGGATCCGCTCCGATTCGCTCGTCGTGACGCCCTGCCGGTCGCCAGCGTCGACCTGCGCCTGCCGCACCCAGCGGCGCAGCGACTCCGTCCCGAATCCCAAGCGGGCCGAGACAGCTCCGCACGCAGCCGTCAGGTTGGGGTACTCATCGAGATGATCGAGCACGAGCCTGATTGCGCGCTGCTTCGTCTCCTCCGGAATCCTCTTCGGCATGATCAACATCTTCCTTCCAGACTCGAAAGGAAGCGGCATCAAACCGGGGACGGTTCAGCCGTTGCGTTGCGTGACCCGGTCTGGGGACCGTCCGAACGGGGCGGCACCGATGAACGCGGCCGCTTCCGCGTCGATCAGCTCCCTGAGAGAGCGTTTCGGTAGCTGTCCGGATCCGGTCGGTGACATCGGTGAGTTTCAGTTCCCCGAGCAGCTCGAGGAGGGCAGACTGGTCAAGAGCCATCGTGCGTTGTGTCCTTACGTTGAGATACCTAGACAGTTCTCACTGACCCTCGCACGATGGCTCACCACGTCCACGACGTGACACTCGAGCCGGGAAACTACACCACCCCAGGGGACGTCACCTCGGGTGCCGCCAGATCGATGGGAGGCCCTCATTGTTCAAGCGCCGCGGTGAGGGCTGATCGGAGAACGGGACATCGATACGCGGAGGGGACTTCGTCCGGGAGTCGTTGACTGCAGCGATGAGAGCGCGTGACCACGGTGGATAAAAACCACACATAGGTGATTGTTCTGTGCAAGGATTGTATCCGTGAAGGAGTTGGATGAGTCGCTTCCGTCGACGTTCACGACGGAGACCTCGCGGGCGCACGGTGTGCATCCGCGAGATCTGTATGCCTGGCGAGATGGCGGGCAGGTCATCGAACTCTCGCGCGGGGTCTTCCGTCGAGCAGACGCGCCCCCGGCGTCGTACCCCGACATGATCGCAGTGGCGCACCGCGCTCCTCGCGCGATCGTGTGCTGCGTCTCGGCGGCAGCGATCCATGACCTGACGGACGAGATGCCGGCGTTGGTGCAGATCGCGGTTCCCAAACGGTCGCATACGCCGGCGATCACTTACCCGCCTGTGACGGTGTTTCGCTTCGATGAGGCCACGTTCGAACTTGGTTTGACCGCGTTCGAGGCAGGGCCGGGGGAGCCCGTGCGTATCTACGATGCGGCGAGGACGGTGGTGGATCTCATGAGATTTCGGAGACGCCTTGGTGAGCCGATCGCGCACGCCGCGCTTCACCGATATCTGGCAGCACCGAACTCGAAACCGGCACTGCTGCTGGAGTACGCGGAGGCGCTGGGGACGTTCGGGCCGATGCGCGCTGCGCTCGATGTTGCGAGTGCCCGATGAGTCGGCCCACGCGAGAGAGCGCCGCAGGGCGCGCATACCTCGACCTGCAGAATCAGGCTCGTCGCCAGAAACGTGGCACGCAGGAACTGCTCACGATGTACGTCGTCGAGCGATGGCTGTCGCGGATGTCGCGCTCACCGTACGCCGAGGACTTCATCCTGAAGGGCGGGATGCTGCTGGCTTCCTTCGGCGCCCGCCGTCCGACGGTCGACGCCGACGCCCTCGCGCGCAACATAGCCTCCGATCAAGAGACCGTGGCCCGCCGCGTGGCCGAGATCGCCACGATCGAAGACCCAGACGACGGCGTCGAGTTCCTGCCCGAGACGGTCACCACCGCAGTGATCCGCGATGATGCGCTGTATTCCGGTGTGCGGGTGACGATGACGGCACAGCTCGCAACAGCGCAGGTCAAGTTGCGGCTTGACATCAACTTCGGCGACCCCGTCACTCCGGCCCCGCGAACAGTTGATCTGCCGTCGCTACGGCCGGACACTCCGCCGATCCGCATCCTGGGCTACCCGATCGAGACGGTGCTCGCAGAGAAACTCGTTACCGCGATCGAACTGCGACGGGCGAACACGCGCGTGCGTGATTTCGCGGACATCCACCTCTTGACCGGCACACAGGCTCTACAGTGCGGGGAACTGCGTGACGCGCTCACGGCCACCGCAGGTTTCCGCGGGACCACGTTGATTCCGTTGGCGCAGGCCGCCGAGGGGCTCGCAGTGCTGCGCAACTCGACCTATGCCGCCTACCGGACGGCGCTCGGTGAGGCAGGCGCGAGTCTGCCGGAGAGGTTCTCCGACACCGTGGCCGCCGTTGCTGTCTTCGTCGACCCGGTGCTCGGGGGGCTCGACGCCGAGGCCGTGTGGAGCCCCGCCGAACGGAGCTGGAGCGCGACGCCCGTCACACCATTCGGGCCAACAGAAACCGCTATAGGTAGGACGGACCTGTGACGGTTTCTGCCGGACCTGACCGCAGCCGATCCGGTGACCAGATTGGTGACCAGAAACCCTGCTGCGGTGCCACCAGGCGGTCAGGCCCGTATCACGGCCCGGGCGATGGCTGCGACAGCCGTGTTCACCCCCTTGGGCCGCCCGTTCGTGCGCATCGAGCGCGCGAGCAGGCGGAGCGTCTCGAGAGTGAGACTCTCGGGTGAGGGGGCGCTGTAGGGGTCCTCGCGATCGCGCCAGCCGAGTTCGAACATGAGCTCACTGATGCTCTCCTCCCACAGTTCAGCGGGTGTCTCGTTCGCGACAACGGTGAGTGCCATCCAGCCGGCGTGCCGCTTGGCGGGGGTTGTTCCGAGTGGGATCCGGCCGATGATGTGCCCGAGGATCGCTTGCGGGTCGTCACGGCGTTTGGCGATGGTCTGAGTCGGAGCGATGCGGCCCTTGCGCACCGAGACGAGCCCCAGCGCTCGTGCTGTGGCGCGGAGTTCCGCGACGGGCCAGGTAAGGTCTTCGCGGTTGGCCTTGCCGATCCACCATTCGGTGATGCCCGTGCGGTGTGCGATCTGTTCGATGGCGGCGGGCTTCAGATACCCGGCGCCGGTGAGCGTCACGCCGTCCCCGACGACGTCGAGCAGCACACGGAACGGCTCGGTGAGGTCGGCAGCCTCGTCGGTGGTGACATCGGTCCCACCGGAAGCGGCCGGATGCGCAAGCGCGTTGCGCAGGCCGCGTGCGCCGCGGTTCCGTGCCAGCTCGAGCAGCGACGCGAGTTCCTCGACGACCGGGATCGGCTCCGCGGTGACGGCGGCGATGAGCTCGTTCGTCTCATCGATGTCGAAGGCGTCGGGATGCCAGCCGTCGGGCAGCCAGGCGCGTCCTTCCTCGGCGCTGTCGAACACCTCGGGTCTGAGTGCGTCGTCGTAGTCGTTGCGCACCCAATCGGCGAGTTCGCTGTAGCCCCAGACGCCGCCGCAGTCCTCTGGTGGGCAGGCGAGCTTCCCGCCGACGCATACCGGGACCGGGCGAGTGCTGTCGAGCACCTTCTCGACGCGCAGGATATGCGCCCAGCCATCGCCGAAGTCGTAGTCATACCAGAGCCGGTCGCCCTCATCAGTGATGACCTGGTCGAGGCGCACATCGTCTTCGAGCATCCCCTCGTCGCCCTCGTCGAGGTCGAACTGGGTGAGGAACTCGGGAGCGTTGCGGTCATTGCTCGTGCGGAAGCGGTGCAGGTGGCTGTCGGTCCATCCCATCGCCGCTTGGATCACCTCGTGCAGCCGCGGGAGGAGGATGTCGCCGGGAACCTCGATGCGTCGCCACACCGGCGGCTTCGTGCGCTGCAGGTCGATACGGATACGGAAGCCCCGCACCGTAGCGGGGATGGGGAGGAGCTGCGGCTCGGGACGACGCCAGAGATCGTCCAGATGATCGGCGTCGGGCCTCAGCGAGGCGATGAACTTCTGAAGATCCGGTGCCTCGAACTTCTCGGATGCCATCTTCCTTCTCCCGACCTTCGGGCACATCACTTCGGGATGCGCCATCGCGATCAATTCTCACGGAGCACGTCGGCGTCCGCCCAACTGCTGGTCAGGGAAGTGCCTGGCGGGGAGCGCACCGCACCCCGCCAGAAGGGAGCCGGCACGATAGAATGAAGCAGAGCCCTAGCTGCCGGAGGTGAGCATATGAAGCGCAAGGATGTCACTCGTGAGGCGCTTAATCGTGCCGCTCTGCGTTCCACGCGGGCGTCGGCGGCGTTGGAGAACAGGTCGGTGCCGGTCGGTGTTACTCGTTCTGAGCGGGTCGAGCGCTTCCTCGCCGCGCGCAAGCAGCGCATTTGATGGGTGTCGGGCCCGGATACGGCGAGACGCCGTTGGACCCGGAAGAAGCAGACGCCCTCACCCCACAGGCTCGTGAGATCTTCGGCGATGAGCCGAAGAAGATCGACCTCTACGAAGCTGAGCAGGCGATCAGCGATGACGTCAGCATCGCGTTGCTCGATGACATCGCCGACGGGCGACTCGTGCTCGCCGATATCCTCACGGACGCGTTCCTCCGTGACCTGCATCAGAAGCTCTACGGAGACCTGTGGACGTGGGCAGGCCGATACCGAAGGCGTGATCTCAACATCGGCGTCGAACCCGAGCACATCGCCGTCGAGTTCCGCGGATCGCTCGACAACATCCGGTACCGGTGGGAGCACACCGACGGCTGGACAGCACGCGAACTCGGCATCGCCGTGCATGCCGAGACCGTCCGCATCCACGGCTTCGTCGACGGGAACGGGCGAACGACGCGACTGCTCGCCGACCTGGTGTTCCTCGCCGCGCAAGACGCGGAGGCGATCGCAGAGACGTACGACTGGGACATCGACAAGCGCCGATACATCGCCTTGCTGCGCGAGTACGACCTCACCAGAGATCCGAAACCGCTCGCCGCGTTCGTGCCCGTCCAACGGCTCGATGACATCGAGAACCGGTGACCAGATTGGTGACCAGAAACCCTCCTGAGCGGCGCGAATCAGCCCGAACCACTGCGTAGCTGTCCGTAGCTCGCGGTAGACTCGACCCCATGAGATCCCTGAAATTACGGGGAACTCCACCGATTCGGGGCTTCGCCCAGACGTGCCAGGCGGCTCTCAGTTGTTCTTGGTTCGAGTCCAGGTACCCCAGCAACTGATGTTCGGAACCGCATGAGCGGCGCGAAGGCATCCTCCTCCCGTCGTGTGACGCTCGCGGTCATCGCGCTCATCGCCGCCAACCTCTTCTGGGCGGGCAACTTCATCGTCGGCGAGTCGGCGGTGCAGAGCTTCGATCCGCTGACCCTCGTGCTCCTGCGCTGGGCGATCGCACTCGTGCCGCTCGTCCTCCTCGCGCAGGTCATCGAGCAGCCCGACTGGCGCCGGATCCTCGCGGCCTGGCGGTGGATCCTCGTCTCCAGCGCGCTCGGGATCGCCGGCTACACGCTCCTGCTGTACTACGCGCTCCAGCACACCGACGCGTTCAACGCCGCGCTCATCAACGCGGTGAACCCCGCGCTCATCGCGATCGGCGCCGCCGTGTTCCTGCGCGAGAGGCTCACAGCGCTCGCGGTGGCGGGCATCGTCGCGGCGCTCACCGGCGTCCTCATCATCCTCTGCGCGGGCGACCTCGGCCGCCTCCTGACGGTCGGCTTCGGATGGGGTGAGCTCCTCATGCTCGGCGCCGTCCTCACGTGGGCCGCGTACTCCATCGTGGGCCGTCTCGCCCCGAAGACCCCGCCGATCGCATCCACGGCGGCGCAGGTGTGCGTCGCCGTCGTCGTCCTGACGCCGCTGTCGCTCCTCACCGGCGGTCCGCACATCCCCTCCGAGCCCGAGGCGCTGTGGTCGCTCGTGTTCATCGCGATCTTCCCGTCGGTCGGATCCTACGTGCTGTGGAACTACGCGCTCTCGGTGCTGCCCGCGAGCGGGGCCGGCGTGTTCCTCAACCTCATCACCGTCTTCGTCGCCCTCTTCACGTTCCTCGTCGGGGACCCCGTCTCGCCCGCGCAGATCATCGGAGGCACGATCGTCATCGCCGGCGTCCTCGCGGCGAACCGGCGCCGCTCGCGGGCGCCGTCGCTGAAGGCCTGACCGTCGCGCGACTCCGAACCGCGCCGTATCGGCGGCGGGCGGGCAGAATGGGCCTATGGCAGTGCATCCGCCGACGCCCGAAGTCGCGGACGACCCGGGCGCGGACTCCGCCGCGGAGCTCGCGGCGCTGCGCCGCCGCGCCTACGGACCGGATGCCGACATCCATGCGGATGCCGCCGCCCGCGCGCGCCTGCAGGAGCTCGAGGATGCCTTGCGTCGCCCGGCGGCGCGCTCCGCCGCACCCGAGGCCACCGCACCCGAGGCCACTGGATCAGAGGCCGCCGTGCCAGAGGCCACTGGATCAGAGCCCACCCCGCCGGCGTTCGAGGCGGAGCCGGCCGCCGGGGTGACTCCGCGAACCGCGGATGCGGGGGAGCCGCGACGCGAGGCGCGGCCACGGCCCGCGCGGATGCAGGACCCGCAGACCGCACCGGACCCGGGGGAGGATCCGGAGCCCGTCGTCGCTCCCGATGCTGCGGCGCGCCGCCCCGACATCCGCCGTCGTGTGGGCGCGCTCCTGCGCGACGGGCGCACGTGGGCGATCGCCGCCGTGGGTGCGGTCGTGGGCGCCGCCGTCGCGATCGGCCTCCTCGTGTACCCGTGGGACGCCCCCGATCGGGTCCTGCGCCCTCAGGTCGATCAACCGCGATTCCTCTCCGCCGACTACGGCGACTTCCTTCGGCAGCTCGGCGCGAAGGAGGACAGTCAGCGCGCGTACGAGCCTGTCGCGGGGTACATCCCGTGGTCGCTCGAGCTGGAGTCCGGCGGGCGCTGCGTCCTGGTCACGCGGGGGACCCGCAACCTCGTCAACATGGCGTGCGCCTCGGACGGACGCGATCCGATCCTCGACCTCCTGCCCGGCCTGTGGGGCGGTGAGCAGGCGAACACCTCCACCACGCTGCGCTTCGTCGGACGGGACGATCGGGTCGAGGTGTGGTTCGGCGGACGGATGCCCACCTCCGACTCGGCGCTGCGCGTGCCGGTCAGCTGAACTCCGCGAGGCACTCGCGCCCGAGTGCGAGATACGCCGGATTGTCGTCGCTGGCGTCGAGGAGGATGAGGGTCACGGCGGCCGCCCATCCGCGGGCACGCCGCCACGTGGCGGCATCCACATCGGCGAGCTCGTCGACGAACGCCGCACGTCCCTCCGCGTCGAATGCGAGCCACCCGATCGCGAGATCGTAGGCGGGGTCGCCCGCGGTGATGTCGCCGAAGTCGATGATCGCCCGCAGCGTCCGCCCCTGCGCGACGAGGTTCCCCGGGTGCAGGTCTCCGTGGATCCACACCGGCGCACGGTTCCACGGCTCCGCGGCGAGGGCGTCGCGCCAGGCATCCGCGGCGGCGTCGAGACGGGCGCCATCCGCGTCGGGGCGCGCACGGAGGCTCGCAAGGCGCTCTGCGAACCGATCCGCGCGCACAGCGAGCGGCACGCCGCGGAACGGGTTCACGGGGTGGTCAGGGGGTGCGGGCGTGTGCAGCGCGCGAAGGGCGTGCGCGAGGGGGACGGCCCAGGACGAGCGGATGCCGCGCGGCACCGTGAGAGCCGCGTCGCCGTCCGTCCACGCCGCCACCGTCCACGGCCAGGGATAGCCTTCGCCCGGCTCGCCGCACACGAGGGGGACCGGAACGTGGACGCCGGTCGGCTCGACGCGCGCGGCGACCTCCGGCAGCCATCGATGCTCGTGCCGCACGAGCGGCGCCGCGATCGCCCGGCGGGGGAGCCGCACCACGTACTCGTCGCCCAGGCGCCACAGCTCGTTGTCCCACCCGGTGGTGAGGAGCCGCAGCGGCAGCCCGGCGGCATCCGGGATCGCAGCCCCCTGCGTGCGCAGGAGGGCGCGGATGAGGGCCTCGTCGATCGTGTGCTCGGCGGCCGGCATGTCGGGCATCCGTCCACGCTAGCCGGATGGCCCGCAGCCGCGCGGGCGACGCTACGGTGATCTGTACGCGCAGTCGAGTCGAAGGAGATCGAGATGGCTCAACGTCAGGCGACCATCGCCAGCAGCTCGGGGCTGCACGCCCGTCCGGCGAAGCTCTTCGTCACCGCCGTGCAGGAGAAGGGGATCCCGATCACGATCTCGGTCGCGGGCGGACCGGACCTGAACGCGGGCAGCATCCTCTCGCTCATGGGGCTCGGGGCGGCGAAGGGCACGGTCGTGACGCTCAAGTCCGACGCCGACGGGGCCGAGCAGGCCCTGGATGAGCTCGTGGCGCTGCTGGAGACGGATCTCGACGCCGAGTAGCGACGCTCTCGCCTCAGATGTCGGCGCTCTCGCCCGGGTCAAGCTCCAGGAACTCTCCGCCGTTCTGCTCCGTCGCCCACTTGAGGCGCGCGCGGTGCATGTCCCGGCCGATCACCGAGAGCGTCATGTCGTGCGTGCCGAACGCCAGACGCGGCTTGACGGCGAGCACGAAGTCCATGGCCTCGCCGACCTTGAGCCACGGGCCGCCGAGGGGTGCGGCGAGCAGCTTGACATCGACGCCCTTGGGCACCGCGTACGAGTCGCCCGGGTAGTACAGCTCATCGTTGACGAGCACCCCGACGTTGTCGACGAGAGGGATCGTCTCGTGGATGACGGCGTGCGTGCCGCCGAAGAAGCGCAGCGTGAACGGCTCTATCGTGACGGTGTCACCCGGGTGCACGACGGTGATGTCGTAGCCGGCGGCCGCCTTGGCGACGCCCTCGGGAGCGTAGATGGGGATGCCGCCGGTCGCTTCCAGGATGCGGTCGAGCTGCTGGGGCGTCCAGTGGTCGGGGTGCTCGTGCGTGATCACGAGGGCGACCGCCGTGCCGAGGTCTTCGAGGGGCAGGGTGAGCCCGCCCGGATCGATGAGGAGGAGCTTGCCGGAGTCTTCGATCCGCAGGGCGGCGTGTTCGTGCTTCGTGACGCGCATGCGTCGAGTCAACTCTGCTCGTGCCCGCTCCTGCAACTCGCGTCAGGCGGCGCGCCCGGCGGGGCGGCTCGATTTGGAGGGACCTCCGCGCGCATGGCATACTTGAACGGTTGTCGCGAGCGGCCCCATCGTATAGCGGCCTAGTACGCCGCCCTCTCACGGCGGTAACGCGGGTTCGAATCCCGCTGGGGTCACAACCCGGAAGCCCTCGGTCTCTGACCGGGGGCTTTCGCATTCTCGGTGCGTCGTCAGCGGTGTTGCGGCTGCTCGTGGACCGCTTCCGTGACCTCGTGCAGGAAGTCGGCGATGACCTCGGCGTCCCGGGGCGTGAGGCGGGCGGAGATCTCCCGCAGTCGCGCGGTGAGCGGATCGACGGCATCCGGGTCGATCGACCGATCGAACGCGACGATGATCTTGCTGCGGCGGTCCCGGGGGTGGGGGACGAGGCTGACCAGATCCTTCGCGACGAGCCGGTCGACGAGGCCCGTCACGGTCGAGGGGGAGAGGTGGAGGTGGCTGGCGAGCATCGTCGGCGTGACGTCGACGCCCCGGTCGCTGAGCTCGGTGATGTAGCGGACGGCTGCACGGTCGGCGTCGTTGAGGCCGGCCGTGCCCGCGCGCTGACGGCCGAGGCGCGCCTCCGCGAGGCGGAGGCGCTCGACGGCGTCCGTCAGGCGGGTGATCTCGTCCGTACTCGCTCGGTTCTCGCTCACGTTCATGAGAATAGACCTGTTTTATGAGAGTTCGGACTTTCCGTGATCGAATTGTTTGGAACTGAAGTAGTCTGAAGGTCGGATCGCAGATCTGGGTCTCCGAGGGCTCGCTGGTCAGCGGCGATCAGAGGAGGCCTCATGGGCAAGTTCCAGTACAACCAGATGACACGCGTCGACATCGAAGATCGACTGCTGCTGCATCTGCAGGCCGTCATCGGCACCAAGCTGCGTCGCGGCGAGCCCTTCGCCTTCACGTGGCGCGACGACGCCAGTATCGGGGGCGGACGGACGACCGTGTGGGTCAACGCGGCGTCAGCCCTCGTCTTCAAGTACTACGGCAGCCGTCAGCCGTCGATGAACCCGCGGTGGCTCGAGGCTCTCATGTTCGAGGCGAACTCCCCGTCGGGCCTGCATGCCGTGCGCGAGCCCGAGAGCGCGCCGGTCGGCAAGGACGAGTACGTCGAGGTCGGCTGACCGGCCCGGCCCCGCTCCCGTGCGATCACAGCTCCGGCTGGACGCTCGGGGGCGACACGATGAGACGCGTGCGGTCCTGCATGTAGCGGACCGCCTCGTCATTGACGGGCGCGGCGATCGAATCGTCTGCGCTCTCCATCATGAGCTCACTGCCGCGATTGAGAAGCAGCGTGACCTCGATCTGGTGGCCGCTGGGTGAGATCGCCGCCAGCTTGACGGTGTCGGTGCCGTCGATCGTCCCCAGAGCGCGTGCGTACTGGAGGAGCCACTCGGCGGTGTCGTCGTCCATCAAGAGGGACTTCTGCGCGTAGGTCACGTACTTCACGCTTCCGATGCTGTTCGTCCGCGAAGGAATCCGCACGCGTCTTGACAGACGGGCGCGGACATGGTGGCCGACGGTCGAGACGGCGCATCTAGGCCATCTCGAGGCGCGACGTCAAGGCCCTCGCCGACCGCCGCCTTCCGTGTGACGGTGGACTCGATGATCTCCGTCCCCAGGGAGGACTCCGTGACACTCACCCCCACCGCTCCGTCGCTCACCGACATCCCCTTCGGTGCCCGCGGGCCCCTCAGCAGCGCCCTGCTCGACCGCTTCGCCGGCGATGTCACGCCGCTCCCCGCCGCTCCCGCGGGCGGCGACGTCCTCGCCGACGACGACGTCCAGCTGACCCTCTTCCTCCTCTATGCCGCCGCCTACGGCTCCCTGCCCGGGATCCCCGCCGAGATGGAGTGGGACCTCGAGCTGCTCGCCCTCCGCGCGGACCTCGAGGCGCGGTTCGAGGCGGAGCTGCGCGCCCGGATCCCGGTGCCCGAACTCCCCGCAGCGACGCGGGACGCCGTGGCATCGGCGCTGTTCGCCCTCACGAGCGCGGATGCGGGGCCGAGCCTGTCGCGCCACCTCGCGAAGAAGGCGACCCTCGATCAGGCGCGCGAGTTCCTCATCCTGCGCTCGGTCTACACCCTGCGTGAGGCCGACCCGCACTCGTGGGCGATTCCGCGCCTGACCGGGCGTGCGAAGGCCGCGCTCGTGGAGATCCAGGCCGACGAGTACGGCGGCGGGCGCGCGGATCGCGTGCACGCCGAGATCTTCGCGAAGGCCATGCGCGGAGCGGGGCTGGACGCCGCGTACGGGCGCTACGTCGACGACGTCCCCGTGCCCGTGCTCACGTCGCTCAACATGATGTCGATGTTCGGGCTGAACCGTCGGCTCGTCGGGGCGATCGTCGGCCACCTGGCCGCATTCGAGATGACGTCGTCGATACCCAACCGTCTCTACGCGGAGGGTCTGCGACGCCTCGGCTTCGACGACGAGGTCACCGACTACTTCGACGAGCACGTCGAGGCGGATGCCGTCCATGAGCAGATCGCCGGGCGAGATCTGGCGGGGTCGCTCGCCGAGGACCGACCGGAGCTGCTCGCCGACATCCTGTGGGGCGCGGCGGCGTGCCTCGAGATCGACGGGGCGGTCGGGGGACATGCCCTGGCGCGGTGGAGCGAGGGCGGCAGCGCGCTGAGGAGCCACGACGATGCGTGAGCGCGAGGCGAGCATCAGCGCCTATCCGGACGGCCCGCTCATCGTGCGCGGGGACGTCCAGCTGGTGGATGCCGACGGCGAGCCGATCGAGCAGCGACGGCGCACCATGGCTCTCTGCCGGTGCGGACTGTCGACCATCAAGCCGTTCTGCGACGGCACCCACAAGGCGGCCGGCTTCCGCACGGAGTAGGGCCGGGAGAGCTTGTCGGAAGCTCAAGCTCTGCTCAATTCTTGATCGATTTCGGAGTCTGGAACGCTCCTGGTGCGGACCGTCGTGCGGCCCGCCGTGCCCTGGTCACGCGCGGATCTTGCGTGACGCGCATCCCTAGCGCATCGGGATTGCGTCCTTGAGGATTTCCAAGATGAGAGTTGTCTCATCTTCCGACGTGCTCTATGTTGACGAATGCATCTCAGGGGAGAGTGCGCCGCCGATGGGGGCGGTGAGGGTCCAGCCATCACCCGAATGGCTGTGTCGTGGCGCGCCGACGCGCCTAGGAAGGACGACGTAGCGCGTGCACGAGCGGTTTTCGCGGAGGGGGGCGAGCAAGGCGGTGCTCGCCGCGGCGGTCGCGTGGGCGGCGGCGCTGTGCGCGCTCGTCGGAACGGTGCCCGCAGCGTCGGCCGCGCCCGCCGAGGCCGCGGCGCCGAGCGTGCGCGTGACGGCAGCGGACGCCGCGTCGTGTACGGCCGGTGTGAACGAGGATGTGGCGCGGTCGCGCATGATCAACCTCGTCCTCGACGATTCGCTGTCGATGTTCGAGGAGGAGGGCGGCGAACTCATCGATCGCTGGTCGAAGGCGAAGTACGCCCTCGAGGTCTTCGCCGCCATGCTCGGTCGTGACGACACGCTGAACGTCTATCTCATGAGCAACTTCGGGGGCGGCAGGGAGTCGGGCGCCGCCGTCGTCCTGGACGGAGCGATGAGCGCCAGTGCGCGCGTGGCACAGATCCACAACATGGAGCTCAACGGGAGAGGGACGCCGTACGCGTCGGTGCAGAAAGCCCACAGCGACCTCGTGGCCGCGACGTCGGCGGACAAGTGGCTCGTGGTGCTGTCAGACGGAGAGTTCCAGGGCGGCTACACAGCCGGCCGCGTGCAGGAGGACCTCTTCGCGTGGACCGCCGCCGGCGCGACCGAGGACGGGCGCCTGAGCATCGCGTTCCTCGGCATCGGACCGGATGCGCCCGCGATCAAGAACGATCCGGCGATGAACGTCCATTTCGCCCACGCCCGGGAGTCGCAGGACCTCCTCGCGACCATGACCGGATTCGCCAACCTCATCTTCCAGCGCGATGTGATCCCGCAGGACCCGACGGGGACGATCGTCCCGGACGTCCCGCTTCGCGAAGTGATGGTGTTCAATCAGGGGCCCGATGCGACGGTGGGTGACGCACAGGACGCGGCGGGGACGCACCCGCCGTCGAAGGTGGACGTCTCGTGGGTCGCCAACAAGGACATCATCGGGAGGAAGGACAAGCCGATCTCCCCGAAGGTCGACAGATCGCTGAAGGGCGCCCTCGCCACCTTCGAGAACCTCGCAGCGGGGCGCATCGTCTTCGACGCGCCCACGGACGACCGGCACAGCACGACGGTGTTCTTCCGGCCCGACGTCCAGTTCGGCGTCGAGCTGCGCAACGCGGAGGGGGAGGTCGTCGCGGCGGACAAGGCCGTCTCAGGCGAGTACACCGTGCGATTCGGGTTCGTCGACCGGGAGTGCGCGTTCATCGACTCCGACACGCTCGGCACGGTCGCGTACACCGCCATGCTGCTGCGTGACGGAGAGGTCGTCGAGCAGGGATTCCAGTCTGGCGACAAGATCACACTCGATCGGGGTCAGGTCCAGCTCGACGTGGAGGCCGCGTACCTCAAGAGCAGTCGCTCGCACGCGAGGATCGACCTCACCGTCCTGCAGGAGGCGCGCCCGACCGGCTTCGACATGTCGGCGCCGCCGTATTCGGCGACCGGGCTCGTGGATGCGGACCTCGCCCCGATCACGCTCGACTACGCGATCGAGGAGAACGGCGCGCGGACGCCCTTTACCGACGAGGAGTGGGCATCCGTCACGCCGGAGGCGTTCGCCGTCAGCGGCCCTCCCGGTCTCGTGTTCGACGTCGCGCTCGGCGAGCGCCCGGGCGAGGTGCTCCTCACGCCCCGCCCCGTCGACGGCGACGTGTACGCGGTGCCGACGGGCGATGTCCCGATCACGGTGACCGCCGAGCACACGTACGACGAGCAGCTGTACACGGCCACGCTGGACACCACGTTCGCGATCGCCGACGACATCTCGTGGTGGGACCGCCTGATGCACTGGTTCGGCACGATCGGCTGGAAGCTCCTGCTCGGCCTC
>Ga0182739_1001658_pt1 | contig 22439 bp, 22 predicted proteins | sample eDN5th30CBELigBY_FD_128873 | JGI IMG/M metagenome (GOLD analysis project Ga0182739, IMG submission 128873) | Enriched backyard soil microbial communities from Emeryville, California, USA - eDNA 5th pass 30_C BE-Lig BY (version 2) (version 2) | ecosystem: Environmental > Terrestrial > Soil >...
GAAGCGATCTCGCGTCGGCCGAGGCGCCCCAGTTCAGGCAGTTCGGCGATCAGGGTGCGGGCGATCCTGGGTCCGATGCCGGGAACGCTGATCAGAAGATCTTCAGCCTCGCGCCAGGCCGGATTTCCCCGGACGGCGGTATCGATGTCGTCGTCGATCTGTTCGAGCTGGGCCTTCAAGGTCGCCAGCACGCGATCGACGGTCTTGAGGGTGCGACGCACGGTGAGCATGCGCCGGCGATTGCTCTCGGCCCCGATCATCTCGATGAGCTGACGGCGGCGTGCCATCAGTTCGCCCAACAGCCTGGACTCGCATGCGGGCTCGCGGTTCGGGTGTGGGTGAACTTGAAGCGGAAAGACTCTAGATCATATACCCGCCGCCCGATGCATCGAGCATCGCGCCGGTGATGAAGGATGATTCGCCCGACAGCAGCCACAGCACCGCCTGGGCGATCTCGGCCGAGGTGCCGACACGGTGCATCGGAATGGACGCTTCGATGCCGGCGCGGAACGCCTGGTCCCTCAGTCGTCCCTCGGTCATCTCCGTCAGCACCATCCCCGGCCGCAGCGAGTTCACCCGGATGCCCTCGGCGGCGACCTCGCGGGCAAAGCCCTTGGTGAAGGCGTCGACGGCGCCCTTGCTGGCGGCATAGGCCGAGGAGCCCAGGCGGCCGCCGAGCGTCGCCGCCATCGACGAGACGTTGACGATCGAACCGCCCTTGCCGCCATGCTTGGTCGACATGCGCTTTGCCGCCTCGCGGCAGCACAGCATCAGGCCGGTGACGTTGGTGGCGAACAGGTTGGCCAGCACCTCGGCGTCGTACTCGTCGACCCGGCCGCGCCTGCCGTTGGTGCCGGCGCTGTTCACCAGATGGGTGATCGGTCCCAGCGCCTTCTCGGTTTCCTCGAACAGGCGCACGATATCGGCCTCGCGCGCCATGTCGCCGGGCAGGGCGATGGCCTTGCCGCCCTTGGCCTCGATGTCGGCCACGACCTTCTTCGCCTGCGTGTCGCGGGTCCGGTAATTGAGGGCGATGGCGTAGCCGCGCGTCGCGGCCTGGCGGGCGGTCTCGGCGCCGATGCCCGAGGCGCCGCCGGTGATCAGGAGGGTTTTGCTCATGGGCTGATGGTATCGTGTCGTGGGGCCTGAAGCCTGCCTTATATGATGTACCCCCCACCTGACGCATCGAGCATCGCGCCGGTGATGAACGAGGCCTCGTCCGACAGCAGCCACAGGATCGCGTCCGCAATTTCATGCGCCTCGCCGATGCGCTTGATCGGAAGCGACGCGGCAACGGCGGCGAGGACGCCCGGCTCGCTGAGACGCTCCTCCGTCATCTCGGTCATCACCGGACCGGGGCGGATCGCGTTGACCCGGATCCCTTCGGCGGCGACTTCCCGCGCGAAGCCCTTGGTGAAGGCATCGACCGCGCCCTTGGTGGCGGCATAGGCCGACGCGCCGCGGCGTCCGCCCAGGGTCGCCGCCATAGACGAGACGTTCACGATGGCGCCGCCCTTTCCGCCATGCCGGCTCGACATGCGTCGTGTGGCCTCGCGGCAGCACAGCATCAGCCCGATGACGTTCACCGCGAAAAGATTGGCGATCACCTCGCGCTCGTACTCGTCGATCCGGCCGCGGCTGGGGTCGATTCCGGCGCTGTTGACCAGGTGCGTGAGGGGGCCGAGAGCGCGCTCGGCCTCTTCGAACAGGCGGACGATGTCGGCCTCCTGCGCCATGTCGCCGGGCAGGGCGATGGCCCGCCCGCCCGCGGCTTCGATGTCGGCCACCACCGCCTTGGCCTGGGCGTCACGGCTGCGATAGTTGATCGCGACATGGTAGCCGCGCGCGCCGGCGCGCCGGGCGGTCTCGGCGCCGATGCCCGAGGCGCCACCGGTGATCAGGAGGGTTTTGCTCATGGGCCGATGGTATAGTGCCGGCCGGAATTCGGGAGGAAAATCATGAAGGCCGCCGTTCTCTTCAAGCCCAACGAGCCGCTGCAGGTCGTCGAATGCGAACTCGACCCGCCCAAGGCGATGGAAGTGCGCGTCAAGATGAAGGCCGCGGGCGTCTGCCAGAGCGACTGGCACGTCATGAACGGCGACTGGCCGTCGCCGATGCCGATCGTGCCGGGCCACGAGGCGGCGGGCGAGATTCTCGAATGCGGCCCGGGCGTCACCACCGTGAAGCCCGGCGACCATGTGATCTTTTCGTTCCGCCCGCATTGCGGCCGCTGCCGCTACTGCACCCAGGGCCGAACGGTGCTGTGCATCGGCCGCGCCGCGGTGCCGCCGGGCTCGCAGTATGACGGTACCTTGCGGCTGAAACACAAGGGCGAGGGCATCAACCAGATGGCCCGCATCGGCACCTTCGCGGAAGAAGTCGTGGTGCCGGAAGAGATGGTGATCCCGATCCGCAAGGACATGCCGTGGCCGCAGGCGGCCCTGGTCGGTTGCTGCGTGGCCACCGGTGTCGGCGCCGTGACGCGTCATGCCAAGATCGAGGCCGGCTCGACCGTGCTGGTGATCGGCTGCGGCGGCGTCGGCCTCAACGCGGTGCAGGGCGCCATGCTCTCGGGTGCGAGCAAGATCATCGCGGCCGACATCCTCGACAACAAGCTCGAGATGGCGAAGACCTTCGGCGCGACCCACACCGTCAACACCGCGACCGACAACGACCCGGTCAAGAAGGTGAAGGAGATCACCGGCGGGCTGGGTGTCGACTATTCCTTCGATGCGGTGTCGATCGATCGGACGCAGGCGCTGGCCTTCGACGCGCTGGCGCCGGGCGGCCACGCCGTGGCGGTCGGAATCTCGGCGGCCACGGTCAAGGCGCAGTATTCGCCGATGATGATGGTGTTCGCCGAGAAGACGATCAGCGGCACCTTCTACGGTTCGGTGCGCCCCGACCTCGATTTTCCGGTGCTGGTCGACCACTACATGAACAAGCGGCTGAACATCGACGGCCTGATCAGCCGCACCTACAGGCTCGAGGAGATCAACGAGGGCTTCCAGCGCATGATGGCGGGCGAGGTCGCACGCGGCGTCGTGGTGTTCGACTAGCCGCTGGCTGCAGTGACATGAGCAGCCTCGACGAATTCGGTCTGACCGACGAACAGGTCCTGATCCGACGCAACGTCGCCGGGTTGCTGGCCCGCGTCCTGCCGCCGGAGGAGATCCGGCGGCTCGACGAGGAGTCGGCGTTTCCGCACGCCGCCTTCGATGCACTGGCCGAGGCCGGCTACATGGCGCTGCCCTACGATCCCGCCTATGGCGGCATGGGCGGCAGCCGCAAGGATCTCGTGGTTCTGGTCGAGGCGCTGGCGCGTCATTACAGCGGCGCCTCCTCGCTCTACCTGCCGACCGTCGTCTATGGCGGCATGCATCTGCAACTCACGGCGGGCGAGCATCTCAGGCGGCGCTATCTGCCGGAGATCTGCGCCGGCAAGCTCAAGTCGGCCTTCGCGCTGTCCGAGCCCGACACCGGATCGGACGCTTCGGGCATCAAGACGCGCGCGGTGCGCGACGGCAACGGCTACCGGCTCACCGGCCAGAAGCTCTATATCAGCGCCGCTCACGTCGCCGACTATCTGATGGTGGTGGCCAAGACCGACAGCGAGGCGCGGCACAAGGGCGTGACGCTCTTCTGGGTCGATGCGCGCGCGGCCGGTCTCACCATGAAGCCGCTGCCGACCCTGGGACGGCGCACCACGCATGCCAACGAGATCTTCTTCGACGGCGTGTTCGTGCCGGCCGACCATGTGATCGGCGAGGAGAATCGCGGCTGGTCTGGTCTGATGAAGGGGCTGAACCTCGAGCGGCTCTGTCTCGCGGCGCAGGCCTGCGGCAACATGCATTTCGCCATCGAGTACGCCAAGCGCTTCGCCCAGGAGCGCGTCCAGTTCGGCCAGCCGATCTCGAAATTCCAGGCGATCCAGCACAAGTTCGCCGACATGCGCATCCTTCTGCGCACGACCCAGGCGCTGACCTATCGGCTGGCGGACATGCTCGATGCCGGCCTCGATCCGGTCGAGGAAACGGCGATCGCCAAGATCCAGGGCACCGATGGCGAGTTCAAATGCGCCCACCTCGCCATGGAGATCATGGGCGGCGCCGGCTACACGATGGCGCACGATATCCAGCGCCTGTTCCGCGACGTCCGCGTAGGTTCGATCGGCGGCGGCACCAACGACATCCAGCGCAACACCATCGCCAAGATGATGGGCCTCTGAGGTGCGCAAGATCGGCGACGCGTCGTTCTTTCGCATCGTCGATCGCCTGCTGGAGCCCGGCACGACGCGCGTGCCGCGCACCGCCTGGAGTGTCGATGGGGTCGACTGGCAGCGCGAGCGGCACTCATATGCCGGCGCCAGCCACGGCTTTACGGTCGAGGTCACCACGGGCCGCAAGACCGGCGTCGCGCCGTGGACCATGATCGTGGTGAAGGAATACTGGCGCTCGGGCCGCGGCGAGGAACTGAAGTCGCATCAGTGGGCGCATATCGAGACCGGCCGTCGCGCCGACGTGGTGGCCTGGCTCGAGCGGCAGGAACGCCGGCTGGAAGGCGCTTGAAGCGCCCGCTGCGCGCAACTTTTCAGTCGGTACGAAGCGCCGACGAGCACAAACAGTGACCATCGCTGCGACCGTTTGAATCGCCTTGCGAGCCTTGCCCTGCCGGTCTAAACCCGGTCGCACCCTCGGTGCCGGACCTCGGAATGGCGCCAATATTTCAAGATTTCGCCGTAATTACAGAGACTTAACTCAATGCTGTCGCGCGTCATCGGGCTATTTTCGGCGGACATGGGCATCGACCTCGGTACGGCGAACACGCTGGTCTACGTGAAGGGTCGGGGCATCGTTCTCAACGAGCCGTCGGTCGTGGCCCTCACCACGCAGAGCGGCAAGCGCCAGGTCCTCGCCGTCGGCGAGGAAGCCAAGATGATGCTGGGCCGAACGCCGGGCAACATCCAGGCGATCCGCCCGCTGCGCGATGGCGTCATCGCCGACTTCGAAGTCGCCGAGGCGATGATCAAGCACTTCATCTCGAAGGTGCACAATCGCCGCAGCTTCGCCCATCCGCAGATCGTGGTCTGCGTGCCCTCCGGCTCCACCGCCGTCGAGCGCCGCGCCATCCAGGAATCGGCCGAGAGCGCCGGCGCCCGCAAGGTCTGGCTGATCGAGGAGCCGATGGCCGCCGCGATCGGTGCCGGCCTGCCGGTGACCGAGCCCACTGGCTCGATGGTCGTCGACATCGGCGGCGGCACCACCGAAGTGGCCGTGCTGTCGCTGGGCGGCATCGTCTATCCGCGCTCGGTTCGCGTCGGCGGCGACAAGATGGACGAGGCGATCATCGCCTACATCCGCCGCAATCATAACCTGCTGGTCGGCGAAAGCTCGGCCGAGCGCATCAAGAAGACCATCGCGTCGGCCTGCCCGCCCGACGACGGCGAGGGCCGCACGATGGAGATCAAGGGCCGCGACCTGATGAACGGCGTCCCGAAGGAACTGGTCATCACCGAGCGGCAGATCGCCGAGAGCCTGCAGGAACCGGTGAGCGCCATCGTCGAGGCGGTGAAGGTCGCGCTGGAGAACACCGCACCTGAACTGGCGGCCGACATCGTCGACAAGGGTATCGTGCTCACCGGCGGCGGTGCGCTGCTGGCGAACATGGACACCGTGCTGCGCCAGGCGACCGGTCTGCCGGTCTCGGTGGCCGAGGACCCGCTGCTTTGCGTCGCCCTTGGCACGGGCCATGCTGTCGAGAACATCGTACGACTGCGCGGCGTCCTTTCGTCGATGTACTAACAGGCCGCGCCGCCGCCCTCTTGGGTTAGAATGGGCAGGACATGGCGATTCGGGACGACTTCGAGGTAGTCGCGAGCCAGGTGCGCACCGTGGTGCAGCGCTTCGCCCTCGGCTTGCTCGTGATCGCGACCTTCGGCGTCATGCTGGTCGGCAAGGCCGACACCGTCCTCGTCGAGCATGCCCGTGTCCTGGCGCTCGACATGGTGAGCCCGGTGCTGGAGGCGATCGCCCGGCCCGTCGCCTATGCCAACCGGGCGATCGCCGATTTGCGTGAGTTTGCCTCGCTGCGCGAGGAGAATGCGCGACTGCGCGAGGAGAATGCCCGCCTGCTCGCCTGGCAGACCGCGGCCAGGCGCCTGGAGAACGAGAACGAGGGGCTGCGCAGCCTCGCCAAGTTCCGCGAGGGGCCCGAGGCCTCCTTCATCACGGCCCGCCTCGTCGGCGATAGCGTCAGCGCCTACATGCGCGGTGCGCTCCTGAACGTGGGCCGCCGGGTCGGCGTGGCGACCGGCCAGGCAGTGGTCACCGGCGAGGGGCTGGCCGGCCGCATCGCCGAGGTCGGCGAGAACAGCTCGCGTGTCCTGTTCGTGACCGACGTCAATTCGCGCCTGCCGGTGCTGGTCGAGCGCACCCGCGAGCGGGCCATCCTGGCGGGCGACAACTCGCCCCGGCTCCGCCTCACCCTGCTGCAGAGCATCGCGGGCGTTCAGAACGGCGATCGCATCATCACGTCCGGGCATGGCGGCAGTTTCCCGGTCGGGATCCCTGTGGGCGAGGTCGTCGAGACCAGCGAAGGCAGCGTGCGGGTGCGGCCCTTCACCGATTTCTCGCGGCTCGAATTCGTCCGCGTCGTCGATTACGGCGTGACCGGCCTGGTCGGAACCGGGGCCCCGGCGCCGGCAGCGCCGCCCGCCGGCGTGCGGGTCCGCTGACATGCGCGCCGACAGCAGTCTCGCCATTCTCGACCGTTGGGGCCGCGCGGCCCTGCCGGGCACGGTCCTGCTGTTCTTCGTGCTTCTGACCCTGGCCCCGCTGCGCGCGCCCTATCTTTCGGATACGCTGCCGCTGCTGCCGATCCTGGTCGTGTTCCAGTTCAGCCTGGCGACACCCGAGCGGCTGCCGGGGCCGCTGCTGCTGGTGATGGGCGTCCTGCTCGACCTGCTGCTGGGCGGCCCGGGCGCGCCCGTCGGCATCAGTGCGCTGGGCTTCATCCTGGTCCGCGCCGCCGTCATCTCCAATCGCCGCTATCTCGTGGGCGTTCCGTTCCTGTTCCAGTGGATCGGCTTCTGCATCCTGTGCTGGGGATACGTCGCGCTGGTCTGGGCCTTCACGACCCTGTGGACATGGACGCCCATCGATCCGGTGCCCGCGATGTTGCAGTATATCGTGGTGATCGTGATCTACCCGCTGCTGGCCCCGTTGCTCGCGCGTGTGCGCGCGCGTGATCCGCTGAACGTGCCCGAACTGTCGCGCGGCTCGGCGCGGCCCGGCGAGACCACGACATGAAGCATTTCCGCAAGGGTGACGGCGAGCGCAGCGGCCTCTTCACCCGCCGCGCCCTCGTGCTGGGCGGGGCGCAGGCCGTCCTTCTGACCGCGCTCGCCGGCCGCCTTTACCAGCTCCAGGTCGTCGAGACCGATCGCTTCTCCTCGATGGCCGAGGAGAACCGCGTCAGCATGCGCCTGCTGCCGCCGTCGCGCGGACTGATCTTCGATCGCGCCGGCGTACCGCTGGCGGTCAACCGCAACAACTTCCGTGTCATGGCGGCGTCCGAGCGCGGCCGCGGTGTCGATGTGCTGATCGAACGGCTCGATCAGATCCTGATCCTGGGCGATGCCGAAAAAGCACGTCTGCTGCGCGAGCTGCGCCGCAACCGCAATGCGCAGCCCGTCGTGGTGCGCGAGAATCTCGGCTGGGAAGAGGTGGCGCGGCTCGAATTCAACGCCCCCGACCTGCCCGGCGTGTTCATCGATCTCGGCCAGTCGCGCGACTATCCCGAGGGCGAGTTGATGAGCCACATCGTGGGTTACACCGGCCGAGTCGCCGACGAGGATCTCGCCGGCCGCGACGATCCGGTGCTGCAGCTCGCGACCATGCGGTTCGGCAAGAAGGGCGTCGAGCGCTCGCTCGAAGACGAGCTGCGCGGCCGGGCCGGCGCCGTTCAGGTCGAGGTCAATGCCGTGGGGCGCGTCGTGCGCGAACTCGACCGTACCGAGGGCCAGCCGGGCGCCAACGCGCTGCTCACGATCGATCTCGATATCCAGCGCTTCGCGGCCGAGAAGATGAAGGAGCACCAGAGCGGCTCGGTGGTGGTGCTCGATGTCATCACCGGCGATGTGATCGCCATGGTCTCGACACCCGGCTTCGATCCCTCGACCTTCGCCCGCGGCATCACGCAGGCGGAGTGGCGCGACCTGCTCGACGATCCCCAAAGGCCGCTGCACAACAAGGCGATCGCCGGCGTCTATCCGCCGGGCTCGACCTATAAGATGGTGACAGCGCTGGCTGCGCTCGAGGCCAAGGTGATCGACCCCTGGTCGCGGCTGCCGTGCCCCGGCTACCTCGAGCTGGGCAAGATCAAGTTCCATTGCTGGCTGAAGGGCGGCCACGGCTCGACCAACGTCTCCGAGGCGATTGCCATGTCGTGCGACTGCTTCTTTTATGAGGCGGCGCGGCGGGCCGGCATCGATCGCGTGAGCGACATGGCCCAGCGGCTCGGCTTCGGCAAGGTGAGCGAGCTCGGCTTGCCCGGCGAATCCGCCGCCAACCAGCCGACCCGCACCTGGAAGCAGGAGAAGATCGGCAAGGCCTGGCAGCACGGCGACACCTTCAACCTCGGCATCGGCCAGGGTTACATGACCGCAACGCCGCTGCAGCTCGCCATCATGACCGCGCGTCTGGCCAACGGCGGCTACGAGGTCCAGCCCAACGTGCTGCTGGCCAAGGCCACGTCACGCGAGGAGCTGGCGCCACCGGCACCGCGCACCAAGCCGACCGCACCGTCCCTGCGCCTGAACCCGCAGCATCTCGCGGTGATCCGACAGGGCATGTCGGATGTGGTCAACGCCGGCCATGGCACGGCCAATGCCCTGCGGGCCAAGCAGCCGGAGTTCACCTTCGCCGGCAAGACCGGCACCGCTCAGGTCAAGCGCATCACCGAGCGCGAGCGCGAGATGGGTATCACCCAGGCCTCGCTGCCGTGGCACCTGCGCCACCATGCGCTGTTCGTCTGCTACGGGCCGGTCGACAATCCGCGCTACGCCTGCGCGGTGATCGTCGAGCACGGACAAGCGGGCGGCGCCACCGCGGGTCCGATCGGCCGCGACGTCCTGATCGAGACGATGAAGCGCGATCCGTCGCGCCGCACCGACCGCTTCAAGAAGATGGCGTCGCGATGAGTCTCGCCTCGATGGGTAGCCCGGCGTCGCTCGACGCGCCGGCACCGATCGGCTTCGCCGAGAAGATCTGGCGCATAAACTGGGGCCTGGTGCTAGTCCTGACGGCGATTGCCGGCGTCGGCGTGCTGGCGCTCTATTCTGCGGCCGGCGGTCGCTTCGAGCCGTGGGCGGCGCGCCACGCGGTCCGCTACGGGTCGGCTCTGGCACTCATGCTGGTGGTGGCGCTTGTCCATCCAAAGGTCTGGCTGACGCTCGCCTGGCCGATCTACATCGTGTCCGTACTGATGTTGGTGGCCGTCGATGTGATCGGCAAGATCGGCATGGGCGCCCAGCGCTGGCTGGTCATCGGCCCGCTGCAGATCCAGCCCTCGGAGATCGCCAAGGTCGCGGTGATCCTGATGATCGCCCGCTACTATCACGGCCTGCGGCGCGAGCAGGCCGGGCAGTTCCTCTACACGCTGCCGCCGCTCGCCATGATCCTGGTCGTCGTCGGACTCGTCATGGTCCAGCCCGACCTCGGCACAGCCATGATGGTGCTGATGGGCGGCGCCGCCCTTCTGTTCGTGGCCGGCGTGCGGATCTGGATGTTCCTGGCGGCCGGCGTCAGCGCCGTGGCCTGCCTGCCGATCGCCTGGTCGTTGATGCATGAATACCAGAAGAAGCGGGTACTGACCTTCCTCGATCCCGACCGCGATCCGCTGGGCGCCGGTTATCACATCACCCAGTCCAAGATCGCCATCGGCTCGGGCGGCATGTTCGGCAAGGGCTTCCTGAAGGGGACGCAGTCGTCCCTGAACTTCCTGCCCGAGAAGCAGACCGACTTCATTTTCACGACCTTTGTCGAGGAGTGGGGCATGGCCGGCGCCCTCGTGCTGCTCGGCCTGTTTGCGCTGGTCGTTGTCTGGGGCTTTTCCATCGCCCTGCGCAGCCAGCATCATTTCGGTCGCCTGCTGGCGCTCGGCGTCACGGCGATGCTGTTCCTCTACATGTTCATCAACACCGCCATGGTGATGGGCATGCTGCCGGTCGTCGGCGTGCCGCTGCCGCTGGTCAGCAACGGCGGCACCGCACTCGTGTCGGTCATGTTCGCATGCGGCCTGCTGATCGGGGTCAACGTCTATCGCGATGCGCAACTGCCCCGGACCCGCTAGGCGGCCTGAAAAAATTCTCTCGAACGAGGCTATCGACAAGGCGGAACAGCCTTGGTATAGCCGCCGCCTTCCGGGCAATGACCCTGCTAGGCAGTGGGGGCGCATAGCTCAGTTGGTAGAGCAGCTGACTCTTAATCAGCTTGTCCCAGGTTCGAGCCCTGGTGCGCCCACCAATGCCCGTGAGTTCCCAAACCAGCGATCCCAGCCGGCTCCGCGCCTCAGAAGAGCGGCAGGGGGCCTGAGGCCGCGCCCCTCGCCTCTGCGGCGGGAACGCCCAGGGCCCGCAGGATCACCTCGGTCACCCGGGCCGCGTGGCCCTTGCGGGCCGTGCCGAGGGCAATGTTGCGCATCCCCTCCATGCAGGCGCCGATCACCAGGTCGAGCGCTGCCGCCGCATCGTCTACGGTGAATTCCCCTGACCGCAGGCCCTTGCGCAACTCCGTCGCCACGAAGCCCGTGATCGTTTTGCGAAAGCCGGGATCGATCGAGGCGACGTCGAGGATGAGCAGCGCCCAGCGCGGCGTGGTCTCGGCCAGCCCGAGATAGCGCCGGCAGCCTGCCGCCATCTGCTCCGTGGCGGTCTTGAGCTGGGCCCGGCCGGGCGCGCTGCGGGCGCGGATGGTTTCTGCCAGCGCAACGGCCACCGCGCTCACCAGGTCGGCCTTGCTGTGGAAATGATTGTACACGGTGCCGATGGTCACGCCGGCGGCCGCGGCGATCTCCGGCAGGGAGGTGCCGGCTACGCCGCGCAGCGAGAACGCCCCGATCGCCGAAGCGATCAGCAGCCGGCGCGTGCGCTCCCGCTTGGGAAGCCGCGTTCCCGGCGGCGCGGGCTGCAGGAGGTCGGGGAGGGGCTCTAGCTTCATTGAATTAATGTCACTTGTCGTTCAATTTTGGATGGGTCATACAATTTTCGGGGGAGTTCCTTTCAGTATCAGGCGTAACCATGACATCTCACAAGGAACACAAGCCGGATCCGGCCCGCCGGGCTTTCCTCGCCGCCGCCTCCGGCGTCGCCGCGGCCTCTGTCCTGGGCCCGGCCCTGGCGGGCGTGGCACGGGCGCAGGGACACCCGGCCGCGCCGGCCGTCGTTCCCGCCTCGGGCAGCCGGAGCACCCGGCCCAACATCCTCTTCGTCTTCACGGATCAGGAGCGCTATCACGCCAAGTGGCCTCAGGGCCTGTCGCTGCCGGGGCATGACCGTCTCCAGAGCAAGGGAGTCACGTTCACGAACCACCAGTGCCCGGCGACGATGTGTACGTCGTCGCGCTCGGTGATGATGACGGGGCTGCAGACTCCGGACAATGGCATGTTCGAGAATCTCGACGTGCCCTGGATGCGGGATCTGCCGCTCTCGAATCCGACCCTTGGGCACATGCTGCGCAAGGCCGGCTACTACACCGCCTACAAGGGTAAGTGGCATCTCAGCAAGGCCACCGACACGCGCGAGATCGGCTCGTTCATGACGGCGGAGATGGAAAAGTACGGCTTCGCCGACAACTTCTCGCCCGGCGACCTGATCGGCCATACGCTGGGCGGCTACGGCTTCGACCATCTCACCGCCGGCAGCGCCATCAACTGGCTGCGCACCTCGGGCCGGCCGCTGTCGGATCAGGGCAAGCCGTGGTGCATGACGGTGAGCTTCGTCAATCCGCACGACGTCATGTACTTCAACACCGACGCGCCCGGCGAAAGCGTGCAGGACAGCGGCAAGCTGCGCCTGCATGCCGCCCGCGCGCCCGAGCATGCGCTCTACAAGAACAGCTGGGACGTGCCGGTGCCCGCGACCCTGCGCCAGCCGTTCGACGCGCCGGGACGGCCGGCGGCGCACCGCGAGTTCGATCGCGTCTGGGATTACATCCTGGGCGATATCCCGCTCGAGGACGTGCGCTGGAAGCGGTTCAACGACTACTACATCAACTGCATCCGCAACGTGGACCGGTCGATAACGGCGCTGTTCGCCGAACTCGACGCGCTGGGCCTGGCCGATTCCACCATCATCGTCTTCACCGCCGACCACGGCGAGATGGCCGGCGCACACGGGCTGCGCGGCAAGGGACCGTTTGCCTATCGCGAGACCAACCACCTGCCGTTTCAGATCGTCCATCCCGACGTGAAGGGCGGCCAGTCGTGCCAGGCGCTGTCGAGCCACATCGACATCGTGCCGACGCTTCTGTCGATGGCCGGGGTCAAGCCAGGCCAGGTGGGGGAACTGGCCGGCCGGGAGCTGCCGGGCCGCGACCTGTCCGCCGCGCTCGCCAATCCCGGCAGTCAGGCCGTGGATGCCGTGCGGCCGGCGACGCTGTTCACCTACAGCGGCCTCGCCAGCAACGATGCCGCCGTCTTCGACTTCGCGGCCAAGGCGGTGATGGCGGGCAAGGACCCAAAGGAAGAGGCCAAGCGCGAGGGCTTCAAGCCTGACCTCCGCAAGCGCGGTCACGTGCGGTCCACCTTCGACGGCCGCTACCGGTTCACGCGCTACTTCTCGCCGCTCGACCACAATAGTCCGCAGACCCTGGACGAGCTGTTCAAGTGGAACGACGTCGAACTGTTCGACCTGACGAGCGACCCGGCCGAGATGAACAATCTCGCCGTCGCCCGTACGGCCAATGCGAACCTGCTCGCGACCATGAACGGCAAGCTCGAGGCGGTCATCAAGCTCGAGATCGGCAAGGACGATGGCCGCGAGCTGCCCAACATCGCGGGCATCGACTGGGGTGTCGACAAGATCGATCTCTAGGGGGGGCGACGGTCGACACGGGAAAGGCCCCGCTCGGGAAGGCGGGGCTTTTTCTTGCTGCCGATCCACCCGGTAGGCTTGCTACAATGGGTCTCCGGAGCCCGTATGCGAATCGTTCAGCTTCTCCTCGCCCTCACGTTCGTCTGCTTCGGCGCCCAGGCACAGACTGCGGCGCCCGATTTTTTCGCTTTCGTGCTGCTCGCCGAGGGAAGCGATGGCCAGCCCCTACCGATGGTGCGCAGCGTCGCCGAACGCGCGATTGCCTGTCCAATGCTGCACACGGCGGCGGGCGCGACGATCCCCATGATGCCGCGGCGACGGCCACCGGGCGGTCATTTCGACGAGGTGACGGTCTGCGAGGCGCTTTACCCGGTGGGCCAGACCGCAAGCGTCCTGCTCGGCGATCGTCGAATCGATTTGCCGAAGGTCTCGCTCGGCACGCCCCGCCGGGTGGTTCTGATCGGCGACAGCGGCTGTCGGGGACCGGCCAAGGACAAGCCGCAGGAGTGCGACGGTGACGGCTTCGCCAAGGTCTGGCCCTTCGGGGTGTTGTCGGACGAGGAGGCAGACAAGCGTCCCGACCTGATCGTGCATGTCGGCGACTACAATTATCGCGGCACCGAGCGCGGCCTGGTGCTGCCCCCCAGCCTCACGGGCTATGCGGCCCCGCTCAGCGTCAACGTCTACGATACCGGCGATCTCGACGACGAGGACATCGCCAGCCTGCCGATCGGTGCGGCCTATTGGAGCCAGAACATCGAAGGCAGCCCGAACCCGGACAAATGGACGAACTGGCGCGACGATTTCTTCAGGCCAGGGGCCAAGCTGCTGGTTGCGGCGCCCTGGCTGATGAGCCGCGGCAACCACGAACTCTGCAGCCGCGGCGGTCCCGGCTGGTTCTACCTGCTCGATGCCGGTTCGACGCTGCTGGGGCCGGGCCACAAGCAGACGGAGTGCCCGACGCAGCTGCCGCCGGACTGGCGCCCCGGCGCGTGGCCCAAGCCGCCGGCACAGCCCTTCGCCGGCTTGCCCTTCCCGACCTACACGTCGGCACCGTTTCGCCTGAAGCTGGGCCGCCTCAACATCATCGCCGTCGATTCGGCGAACGCCGCGGACGCCGTGCTGTTCAATCTCGACACCTACATTTCGCAGTATCGCGAAGTGGCACGGATGCTGGCCGAGGATTCGACTCCGACCTGGGTGGTGACCCACCGGCCGATCTGGGCGGTGGTGAAACGCGACAAGGGCGGACCGATCGGGCTCACCGCCTACGGCTTCATCAACGAGACCCAGCGCGAGGCCATCGATCGCGTTTTCGGCCGCGGCCTGCCGCCTCACGTCACCTCCGTCATCGTGGGGCACATGCATCGCTTCCAGGCCATCGGCTTCGAGGGACCGCGGCCCCCTCATCTGGCCGTCGGTACCGGCGGCATGGAGCTGTCGCACGTGCAGCCGCCGCCTTCGCCGGACGATCCCAAGGCCCCCATTCGCGTCGAAGGACTGGACAGGAGCCCGGCCTGGGTCGTCGGCCTGCGCGACTTCGCGGCGATGATCGTGCGGCCCGTCGACGACGGAACCTGGACCAGCGTCCTCTACGGCACCGAAGGCGAGACGCTGGCGATCTGCGATTCGCGGTGGCCGGGTCCCGGCCGCAGGCGTTCGGTCTGTGAACTCAGATAGTCAGGGACAGTCGAAGCCCGTCCAGCGGTAGCCGGTGGCTGTGCCGTCCCTGACAGTCCATTCAACGACGCAGCCTCCCACGATTCCGAACGGCGAGTCGGCGATCGGCCGCGTCGTGCCGCCGGCGTACTGGTAGGGCAATAGCGCATTCGGCACGGCGTAGTTCATGTCGCGGCGCCATCGAAGCAGGCGGGCGCCGTCGTCGGTCCGCAGCTCGCCCGCATCCGGCGGCCGGCCCATGCCGGCGATGAGGGAGGCTTCGCCGCCGCCCACCAGCGGAGTCATCCTGTCGTCGCTGGTCCGGGACGGGCCGGCGCAAGCGGCCAGCGCAACGAAGAGGGCGAAGGCGGCGACTCTGGAGATCATGCAAGTCCTCACACGTGTCCGGCAGCGGCCTCCCGTTGATAGAAAAGCAGATCCAGTTCCGGCGCAACCTTGCCGAGGCCGGTCAGGATCATATGGGCGTGACCGCGATGATGGGTCTGGTGGTTGAACCAGTGATCCAGCGCCGGCATCAGCTCCTGCACGAACCCATCGGGACTCGAGACGCGGCGGTAGTGGATGACGCCGGCGAGGCTGCCGTCGTCGAGACTGTCGATCCAGGCCACGATGCGCCGGTCTTCCGCTTCGCGCGCCGTGCGCAATTCGGTGAATCCTTCATGCACGATCGCGTCGAGCCGGTCCGGCGCATCGCCTGCGCCGGTGAAGCGTTTCATCCAGATGCGATCGGTCGCCAGCAGGTGATTGAGCGTGCCGTGCATCGACTTGAAGAAGGCGCCGCGATCGGCCCGGTAATCGGCATCGCTGAGTTCGGCGGCGGCGGCGTAGAGCCGGCGGTTGGCCCAGGCATTGTCGCCGGCGAAGGTGTGGTAGTGCTTCTTCATGTCGGCATCCTGCACCGGTCGCGTCGGTCTTCAAGATTGACCGGTTCTTTCAACCTGTCGTCCGCACGGCAGCCAGGAGTCTCCAGATGACGAAACGCATCGGTATTCTCACCAGCGGCGGCGATTGTGCCGGCCTGAACGCCACGATCCGCGCGGTGGCGCTGCGGGCGCATCATGGCCATGGCTGGACGACGATCGGCCTGCGCTACGGCACGCTGGGTCTGCTCGAACGCCCCGTGGAGGCCGTCACCCTCGATCCCGACCGGTTGAGCGCCGCACTGGCGCGCCAGGGCGGCACGTTCCTCGGCAGCACCAATCGCGGCGATCCCTTCGCCTTTCCGATGCCCGACGGCAGCCGCAAGGATCGTTCCGGCGAAATGGTCGAGGGGCTGAAGCAGCTCGGCCTCGACGGTCTGATCGGAGTCGGCGGCGACGGCAGCCTCGCCATCCTGCGCAAGCTGCTGGGTCCGTCGGGCATTCCCTTCGTCGGCATCCCCAAGACCATCGACAACGATGTCGGCTGCACCGAGCGCGCCATCGGCTATTCGACGGCGGTCGCCATCGCCACCGAAGCGCTCGACCGCCTGCAGCCCACCGGCACCAGCCACGAGCGCACGATGGTGCTGGAAGTGATGGGCCGCGATGCCGGCCACATCGCGATCGCCGCGGCCATCGCGGGCGGCGCCGACGTCGTTCTCATTCCCGAAGTTCGCTGGCGGCTGGAGAACGTCGTCCGGCACATCGCCGGGCTGCGGGCGGTCGGGCGCACCTCGGCGCTGGTCGTCGTGGCCGAGGCCGCCGGCCAGTCGGACGAGGCGGTGGACCCTGCCACAGACGCGCCCGATCACGGCGTCGGCGACTGGCTGGCCAAGCGGCTGGCCAAGGCCACGGGGGCGGAAGCGCGGGCGACGGTGCTGGGGCACGTGCAGCGCGGCGCCATGCCGACGGCAGAGGACCGGCTGCTGGCCTCGGCGCTGGGCGTGCGGGCAATCGACCTGCTGGCGGAAGGAAAGGGCGACCACATGGTGGCCTGGTGGAACCGCCAGGTGATCGACGTGCCGCTGTCGCAGGTGGTCGGCCGGTCACGTACCGTCGATGCCGATGGCACCCTCATCCGTACCGCCCGCGCGCTGGGAATCTGCCTGGGCGACGCCGTCTAGCCGGCCGCGGAATTAGTCGGAGTCGGGCAAATAAACGAAACAAACGAAATAAACGAAACAATCGAAGCGAGAGTCGCACCCCTCCCCGATCCGGGGACTCGGCGGCCATAAAGCCTTTTAAAACAATCCGCTAAGCGAGATCGCTGCGCGACAGCCAGAAGACCTCGCCTTCGCTCAGCTCGGTATCGAGCCAGATGAAAGGAAGCCGCGGATAGGCGGCTTCGAGCGGCGGGCGGCCGCGGCCGATCTCGCACACCAGGCCGCCGCTCTTCGTCAGATGGTTCGGCGCGTCGGCCAGGATGCGATGGAGGAGCTCCAGCCCATCCTCACCCGCTGCCAGCGCCATGCGCGGCTCGTGCCGGAATTCGGGTGGCAGCTTCGCCATGCCGCCGGCATCGACATAGGGCGGGTTGCTGATGATCAGGTCGTAGCGCTGGCCCTGCAGCGGCTTGAACAGATCGCCGCGATGCAGGGTGATGCGATCGCCGAGACGGTGCGTCGCCACGTTGCGCCGGGCCAGCGACAGCGCGCCGGCGGAGAGGTCGACGGCATCGATCTTCGCGCGCGGAAAGGCGAGCGCCGCGAGGATGGCGAGACAGCCCGACCCGCAGCAGAGATCGAGGATGCGGCGCGGCTTGGCGGTCGGCAGGGCACCGCCCGCCAGAAGATCGCCGATGAAGGAGCGCGGGATCAGCGCCCTTCGGTCGATGTGGAACCGCACGCCGTGCATGTAGGCGGCTTCCAAGAGATAAGGCGCCGGCATGCGCAGCCCGATCCGTGCCTCGATCAGGGTCATGAGGCGCGCTCTCTCGGGCGCCGTCGGCACGAGGTCGAGCCATGGATCGATGCGATTGATCGGAAGGCGCAGCGCCTCGAGCACCATGAACGCCGCCTCGTCGACGGCATTGGTCGTGCCGTGGCCGTAGGCCAGCCGCGCGGCGCGGAAGCGCGCGACGGCGAAATGGAAGAAATCACCCAGGGTGACGAGAGAGGATTTGGTCGCGCGTGCCATGCGGGCCTACATTAGCGGATATGAATCGCCGTGCGCTTCTTTTCGCCGGACTCGCTGTCGCGGCGGCCGCCGGCGCTCCGGCACGCGCGGTCCCGGCCGAGATCAGGGTGATCCTGATCGGCGGCCCGGACTGTCCGCCCTGCGTGCGCTGGAAGCGCGAGTATCGTGCCGCCTGGATCGCCTCGCCCGAGTTTCGTCAGGTCATCTGGGAGGAGGTTGAGGCGGCGCGTTTCCGCGAGGCCTACCAGGAGCGCTATTGGCCGGGCGACCTCGCGCCCATCCTGGCGCAGATCCCGCGAAAAAGCGGTGCGCCGCGCTTCCTGGTCATCCAGGCGGGCCGCATCGTGTCCAACCATCTCGGCGTCAGCAAATGGGCCAGCACGCTCGACGATCTCCGCAAACTTCTCGGGTAGGAAACATGGCAGGCGCGCTCGACGGTCTGGTCGTCCTCGACCTCACGACCCATCTCTCCGGTCCCTTCTGTGGCATGCAGCTCGCCGACATGGGCGCCGACGTCATCAAGATCGAAAGCCCGCAGGGGGATTCGATGCGCGGCGCGCCGCCGTTCCTCGAGGGCGAGTCGGCGCCCTTCATGTTGTGGAACAGGAACAAGCGCGGCCTCAAGCTCGACCTCAAGAACGAGGACGACCTCGCGGTCTTCTGGGAGCTGGTCGACGGCGCCGACGTGGTGCTGGAGAACTTCCGGCCCGGCGTCATGAAGCGGCTGGGTCTCGGCTGGGACGCACTGCACGCGCGCAACAAGCGGCTGGTGCTCGGCTCGATCTCGGGGTTCGGCCAGACCGGTCCCTATGCCGGACGCGGCGGCTTCGACCTCATGATCCAGGCGATGTCGGGGCTGATGTCGGTGACGGGCCCGAAGGACGGCCCGCCCTATCGCATACCGCTCGCCATCTCCGATGTGGGCGCCGGCCTCTATCTGACCATTGGCGTCCTGAGCGCGTTGCAGGCGCGGCATAAGACGGGCGAAGGCCAGTGGGTCGAGACCTCGCTGCTCGAGGCCACGGTGTCGCTGGGCGTCTACGAGGCGGCCAACTACTTCGCCAACGGGATTCGGCCGGAGAAGCTCGGCCAGGCCCATCGCGGCTCCTCGCCCTATCAGGTGTTCCAGACGGCCGACGGCTGGCTGACCATCGGCGGGGCGCAGCAGAACTTCTTCCGTAGGCTCTGCGCCCTGATCGGCAGGCCCGAGCTGCCCGAGGATCCGCGCTTCAAAGCCAACGCCGACCGGGTGAAGAACAACGAGGCGATCGTCGCCATTCTGCAGGCCCAAATTGCCAAGCGCACGACCGACGACTGGATGGCGACCTTGGAGAAGGAAGGCATCCCGGCCGGGCCGGTGCTGCATCACGACGAGGTCTTCGCCGACCCGCAGATCCTGGCGCGCGGCATGGTTGCCGAAGTCGAGCACGCCAAGGCCGGCACGCAGAAGACGCTGGGCGTGCCGCTCAAGCTTTCGGCGACGCCGGGCGGTGTTCGCCGTCCGGCGCCGACGCTCGGCCAGCACGATGCTGAAATCCGCGGGGTCAAGCGCCGTTGAGGTTGCCGAGCTTTGCTCGGCCCATCATCACCAGCGTGAGCGCTGGTACTTGTCGGGAACGCCGTCGCCGTTGCGGTCGCGGTCGTAGCGGTCGGGGATGCCGTCCCGGTCGCTGTCCCTCATGCGCCGATAGGGCGGCGGCGAAACCGGCACCGGCACGTAACGCGTCTGGGTGATCACCTGCGGCGGCCGGGGCGGCGGCGGTGCGTAGTAGGTCGGGGCCGGCCGGTAGTAGCTCGGCTGGCTGACATAGTTGTTGGAATAGCCGTAGTTCGATCCGTAGCCGGGGCTATAGCCATAAGTCGTCGGATAGCCCGACTGTTCAACGCACCCCGCCGTCACCACCACAAGGCTCGCGGCGGCGAGCCAACTGACGCAGCGCATTCTTTCCCTCCAAGAGGAACACCCAATGTCGAACGGGACGTTCCCATGCACGGAGATTCGCGAGCGACGGCGGCGGCGTGGGGACTCAAAGGCGTTTTATTGAAGGCGAGCCGTGATCGAGTAGTGACCGGACGCAGAAACGGCTCCCGGATTTCTCCGGGAGCCGCTGACGGTGGCCGCAGGACGTTAACGCTGGAAGGCGTCGGGGATGTGATCGCCGTTGGCGTCGATGTCGCGCCGGTTGGGAACGCCGTCGCGATCATAGTCGCCGTTCGGGCCTCGCGGATTGGGGGCGCGCGCATAGCGGGCGTTGTTGTTGTAGTAGCCGTTGTTCTGCGCGTAGTAGCTGTTGCTGTAGGCCGGTCGCGGCGCGGCGTAGTAGCCGTTGCTGTTGTAGCCATTGTTGTAAGCCGGCCGGGTATTGTAGCCGCTGTTGTAGGCATACGAGTTGTCGTAGCCGGTCTGGGTACAGGCGGCCGTCGCGGCCACAAGGCCCGCCGCCATCACGAACTTGAGCTTGTTCATCGCTACCTCCGTTTGGGGTCGAACCCTGTCTCGCGACTGGGATATCCCTCTAGAACGAGGTACGGCGCCCGAAGTGGCATCGCTCGGGCGAAAAGTTGAAGTTTTGTAAAGACGATCGCCCGGCAACCGGTGAGGGCTGCCGGACGTTGGCGACTTCTCTTTCGCTTAAAGCGCGCCCGGCGCCGGGCCGCGCGCCACCTTGGCGTTGAGCTTCGGCGGATGGGTCACGATCGACTTCAGCGCCGGCACCGGCTTGCGCAGCTTGGCGATGTTGGGCAGCGGCCGGGCGAGCAACGGGTTGGTCTTGAACGCCTGCTCCATCGCGTGGGCCGCGCCCAGCACCTCACCGTCGCCGCGGAAGCGGCCAACCACCTGCAGGCCGAACGGCATCTTCTTGTCGTCGACGCCGCAGGGGAGCGAGACGGCGGGGTTCGACGTCAGCGTGACGAAGTACTTGGTCGCCATCCAGTGGTAGTAGGTGCCGAGCTTCTTGCCGTCCATCTCCTCGATGTAGAGCTGCTTCCACGGGAAGGGGGAGAAGCCGACGGTCGGTCCGATGACCAGGTCGTACTCCTTGTAGATCTGCTGGAAGGCCCGGAAGATCCGCGTCTGCTCACCATGCGCCCAGGCGAAGTCGGCCAGGCTGAGCTTCGCGCCGAGTTCGTAGTTGGCGATGATGTTCGGCCCCAGCATCTCGCGATTGTTGGTGTAGGAGTCGTGGTAGCGCGACAGGAAGCTCACAGCGCGGATCACGTCGAAGCAGCGGTCGGCGTCGCCATAGTCGACCTCCACCTTGTCGAGGCTGCGGAAGAACGGCTTCATCGCCTTGATCTTCTCGCGGAAGGTCTGGCGGATCGATTTATCGACCGGCGCGCCCCCGAAATCCTCGGTGTAGGCGACCCGCAGGCTGCCAAGATCGACCGGCCACGGTTCGGCATAGGCTTCCGGCTCTAGCGGGAAGGACAGGGGATCGCTGTCATGCTGGCCGACCTGCGTGGCGAACAGCAGGCAGACATCGGCGACGCTGCGGCCCATCGGGCCCAGCACCGAGATCGGCGTCCAGCCCATGGCGCGCCGCTCGACCGCGACCATGCCCGGCGACGGACGGAAGCCCACGACGCCGCAGAAAGCCGCGGGGTTGCGCAGGCTGCCGCCGGTGTCCGAGCCGGTGCAGACCGGCAGCATGTCGGTGGCGAGCGCGGCGGCCGAACCGCCCGAAGAGCCGCCGGCGTTCAGCATCGGATTGAAGGGATTGCCGGTAGCGCCCCACACCGGGTTGCGGCTGTTCGAGCCCGCGCCGAACTCCGGCACGTTGGTCTTGCCGACGACGATGCCTCCCGCGGCACGCACGCGGCCGACCATGACGTTGTCATAGCCCGGCACATAGTCGCGGTAGAGCGGCGAGCCGTAAGTGGTGAGGAGGTCCTTGGTCTCCTCGAGATCCTTGATGCCGGTCGGCAGGCCGTGCAGGAGCGGCAGGTCCTCGCCGCGGCGCACGGCAGCCTCGGCGGCCTTGGCTTCCTTGCGGGCACGGTCGACGCACATCGCGGTCACGGCATTGACGGCGGGGTTCACCTCCTCGATGCGTTCGAGACAGGCGTCGAGCAATTCGACCGGCGAGATTTCCTTGGTGCCGATGCGACGGCGCAATTCGACCGACGACAGGGTGACGAGTTCTTCTTTCGACATTTCTTCCTCTTCTTGAAATCGATTACGGCCGGTGCAGCTGGACGGGTTCGCGCGTGACGGTGCGGCGACCGCGCTTATAGGCGGCCAGGACCGGCGCGATGGTCCTGAGGGCCATGACGGAATCCGGGGCGTCGAGCACGACGAGATCGGCGGGACCGCCGACGGCGATGCCGTAATCGTCCTTGCGCATCAGCTTGGCGGCCGTCTTGGTCGTCATGTCCCAGAGCGCCTTCACCTCGTCGTCGTTGGCGCGCTGGGTGACGATCGCGTGCATGTTCACCTGGCGCAGCAGCTGGCCGTCGCCGAACGGCGTGAACGGATTGAGGATGTTGTTGGACGCGACCGAGCAGGTGACGCCGCGCTCGGTCAGGAAGTTCAGGTCGAGGACGTTGCGCGGCACGTTGTGGTCGGTGTGCCGGCCGCCGAGATAGAGATCGGTCGCGGTCAGCACCGTGGC
>Ga0182739_1001662_pt1 | contig 22401 bp, 12 predicted proteins | sample eDN5th30CBELigBY_FD_128873 | JGI IMG/M metagenome (GOLD analysis project Ga0182739, IMG submission 128873) | Enriched backyard soil microbial communities from Emeryville, California, USA - eDNA 5th pass 30_C BE-Lig BY (version 2) (version 2) | ecosystem: Environmental > Terrestrial > Soil >...
ATAAATCAAGTGATTGACTGACGGAATTTGCATTTGCCTTTAACCTGGCAATCAGGATTCCCATTGCCGCATGCGCACCCGGCAGTGCTTCATGGCATTGACGATGTGCTTTTCCACCAGGCTGCGCGAGATGCCCAGCCGATCGGCGATCTGCTGGTGCGACAGGCCGTCGAGCTTGCGCAGCAAGAAGCACTCGCGGCAGACCTTGCTCAGCTCATCCAGGGCACGCTGCATCAGCGCCAGGCGCTGGTCCTGCTGCATGTCGTGGGCCGGCGCCGGAGTATGCCAGCGCTCGTCGCTATCCAGCACCTCCAGCGGCTCGGCCTGGCGCACCAGGTGGCGGCGGTGGCGGTCGACCACCAGGTTTAGCGCGGTGCGGTAGAGGAAGGCGCGCGGGTGCTCGATGCGCTCGGTGTCGGTGCGCTCCAGTACCCGCAGGTATGCATCGTGGGCAACGTCTTCCGCCGCTTGGCGACTGCCAAGGCGTGCGGAAAGGAAGCTCACCAGTTCACGATAATAATGTTCCACGACGGTACCTGGCGCCACCCTGCCTGGACGGCGGCAGAGGCGCGGGAGTGTGTGATATCAGCTTGCAATCTTACAAATTATAATTATTCTCAGCAACACACAGCCTCCCCCTCCAGTGCGGGTAAATCCCGCCCACTCGTCTTCGTCTAACTGGGACCTCCCTGCGCGCCTCGATTGGCTGCGTATGGCCAACATCCATGGCTGGAAGTCCGCATGAGACGCTTACCCAATACTCGCCGCCGCATCCTCTTCGGTGGCCTGGGCCTGCTTGGCCTGGGCAGCCTGCTGGCCTGGAAGACCTTGCCCTTGGACAATCATCCGGTCAACACCGTGGCCGTGACCCGCGCCGATATAGAAAGCAGCGTCACCGCCCTCGGCACGCTGCAACCACGCCGCTATGTGGACGTCGGCGCCCAGGCCTCCGGGCAGATCCGTCGCCTGCATGTAGAAGCGGGCGACCAGGTCCGCCAAGGCCAGTTGCTGGTGGAAATCGACCCTTCCACCCAGCAGGCCAGGCTTGATGCCGGCCGATACTCGATCGAAAACCTCAAGGCCCAGTTGGCCGAGCAGCGTGCCCAGTACCGCCTGGCCCAGCAACAACTCAAGCGCCAGCGCGACCTGGCCGATGCCGGTGCCACCCGCGAGGAAGACCTGCAAATCGCCGATGCCCAGCTCAAGGTGACCCAGGCCCGCATCGACATGTACCAGGCGCAGATCCTCCAGGCCCAGGCCAGCCTGCGCAGCGACCAGGCAGAGCTGGGCTACACCCGCATCTATGCGCCCATGGACGGCACTGTGGTGGCGGTGGATGCCCGCGAAGGCCAAACGCTCAACGCCCAGCAGCAAACACCGCTGATCTTGCGCATCGCCAAACTCTCGCCGATGACCGTCTGGGCACAGGTGTCCGAAGCCGACATCGGCAAGGTCAGACCCGGCATGACCGCCTACTTCACCACCCTGGCCGGCGGCAAGCGCCGCTGGACCAGCACTGTGCGCCAAATCCTGCCGATCCCGCCCAGGCCGCTGGATCAGACCAGTCAGGGCGGTGGCAGCCCCGCCAGCGTCACCGCCGGCACAACTGGCGCCCAAGTGGTGCAATACACCGTGCTGCTCGATGTGGAAAACCCGGATGGGGCCCTGATGGCCGAAATGACCACCCAGGTATTCTTCGTCGCCGGCCAGGCCAGCCAAGTGCTCACGGCGCCGCTGGCAGCCCTGGATGATGCCGAAGACGAAGGCCTGCGCCTGGCCCAGGTGTTCACCCGTGACGGCAAGATTGAACAGCGCAAGGTGCGCACCGGCCTGAGCGACCGCCTGCGTGTACAGATACTCGATGGCCTCGCCGAAGGCGAGCAACTGGTCATCGGCGCCCCAGCCGCCAGCGGAGGTTGAATGACAGCGCCCCTGATTGAACTCACTGACATCCGCAAGCACTACGGCGGCATCGATTCGCCGAAGGTGGAAGTGCTGCGCGGCATCAGCCTGAGCATCCACCCTGGCGAGTTCGTCGCCATCGTCGGCGCCTCCGGCTCGGGCAAGTCGACCCTGATGAACATCCTTGGCTGCCTCGATCGCCCCACCAGCGGTAGTTTTCGCTTCGCTGGCAAGGACGTTGCCGAACTGGACAGCGACGAACTGGCTTGGCTGCGGCGCGAAGCCTTTGGTTTCGTATTCCAGGGCTACCACCTGATCCCCTCCGGCTCGGCCCAGGAAAACGTCGAAATGCCAGCCATCTATGCCGGCACCCCGGCCGCCGAGCGCCATGCCCGCGCCGCAGCCCTGCTCGAACGCCTCGGCCTGGCCAGCCGCACGGGCAACCGGCCGCACCAGTTGTCTGGCGGCCAGCAACAGCGGGTGTCGATCGCCCGAGCCCTGATGAACGGCGGCCACATCATCCTCGCCGACGAACCCACCGGCGCCCTGGACAGCCACAGCGGCGCCGAAGTCATGGCCCTGCTCGACGAGCTGGCCAGCCAGGGCCATGTGATCATCCTCATCACCCACGACCGTGAAGTAGCGGCCCGGGCGCGACGGGTGATCGAGATCCGCGACGGACTGATGATCAGCGACTCGGCGGCCGACCAACCCCCCGACGAAGCGCACCCAGGCCTGCAGGCCGACGACCTGCGCCAGCGACTGGACCGCGGCGCCACCTTGCGCGGGGCCTGGAAGGGCGAATTGCTCGAAGCCCTGCAAGCGGCCTGGCGGGTCATGTGGATCAACCGCTTCCGCACCGCCCTGACCCTGCTCGGCATCGTCATCGGCGTGGCCTCGGTGGTAGTGATGCTGGCTGTCGGCGAAGGCAGCAAGCGCCAGGTCATGGCGCAGATGGCGGCGTTCGGCTCAAACATCCTCTACCTCAGTGGCCGCCACGCCACGCTGCGCGAACCGGCCGGCATCGTCACGCTGGACGATGTCGCCGCCATCGCCCAGTTACCCCAGGTCCAGCGCATCATGCCGGTGATCGGCGACCAGTTGACCGTGCGCCACGGCAACAACAACCAGCAGTTCTACGTCGGCGGCAATAACACCCAGTTCTCCGAGATCCTCAACTGGCCAGTCGTCGAAGGCAACTTCTTCACCGAAGCTGACGAACAAGCTGCCGCCGCCGTCGCGGTGATCGGCCAGAAGGTCCGGGACAAGCTCATGGAGCCTGGCAGCGATCCGCTGGGCCAGTACCTGCTGATCGGCAACGTGCCCTTCCAAGTGGTCGGCCTGCTCGCCGGCAAAGGTGCCAGCTCCGGCGACCAGGACAGCGACGAGCGCATCGTGGTGCCCTACTCCGCCGCGTCCGTGCGCCTGTTCGGCAAGCAAGACCCGGAATACGTGATCATCGCCGCTGCCGATTCGAGCCGGGTTAGTGAGACCGAGCGGGCAATCGCCCACCTGATGCGCCAGCGCCACCAAGGCAAGCAGGACTTCGAACTGACCAACGACGCCGCACTGATCCAGGCCGAAGCGCGCACCCAGAACAGCCTGTCGCTGATGCTCGGTGCCATCGCCGCGATTTCCCTGCTGGTCGGCGGTATCGGCGTGATGAACATCATGCTCATGACCGTGCGCGAACGTACCCGCGAGATTGGCATCCGCATGGCCACCGGCGCCCGTCAGCGCGATATCCTGCGTCAGTTCCTCAGCGAGGCGGTGATGCTGTCAATGGTCGGCGGGGTGACGGGTATCGTGCTGGCACTGTGCATCGGTGGCGGCCTGATGCTCGCCGGCATCGCCGTGGCATTCGCCCTACCCGCCATTCTCGGCGCCTTCACCTGCGCCGTCATCACCGGCGTGGTGTTCGGTTTCATGCCGGCCCGCAAGGCTGCTCGCCTCGATCCGGTCAAAGCCCTTACCAGCGTATAGCCCATGACATTGCCAAGCCGCATCAGCCTGTTGACCCTCAGCCTGGCCCTGGCCGCCTGCAGCACACCGCCCGCCCCCGAGGCCGGTATTGCCGCGCCGCCAACCTGGCAATCCCGTGCCGACGCTCCCAGCCAGACCCTGCCGGATGCCCATTGGTGGCAAGCCTTCGCCAGCCGCGAGCTGGACCGTCTGATCGAACGCGCCCGGCACAACAGCCACGACCTGGCCGCCGCCGCGGCACGGGTGCGCCAGGCCCAAGCCCAAGCCGTGATCGCCGGCGCTCCGCTGCTGCCGGAACTGACGTTCGGCCTGGACGGCAGCCGCCAGCGCCTGTTGCGCGGCGACGGCAACGACCAACTCGACGCCAGCAGCAGCGAGCGCACCAGTACCTCACTCGGCACACGCTTGAGCGCCAGCTACGAGGTCGATTTCTGGGGCGGCATCCGCGCCGCCCGCGACAGCGCCCTGCATGGCCTGGACGCCAGCCGCTTCGATCGCCAGACGGTGGAGCTGACCCTGACCAGCGCCGTCGCCGATAGCTACCTACAGGGCCTGGCCCTGGAGGAACAGCTGCGTATCGCTCGCCTCAACCTCAAAAACGCCCGGGACGTGCTGGGCCTGGTCGAGGCACGCCAGCGTTCTGGCTCGGCCACGCGACTGGAGCTGGCGCAGCAACGCAGCCTGGTGGCGGCACAAGAGCGCCAGGTGCCCCTGCTGGAGCAGCAATGGCAGGACAACCGGGTCACCCTCGCCACCTTGCTCGGTGATCCGGTGCAGGCATTGCCGGACACCAACGAATCGATCGGCGCCCTGCGCTGGCCGGCGATCGGCAGCGGCGTGCCCAGCGACCTGCTCGGCCGGCGCCCCGACATTGCCGCTGCCGAAGCCCGACTGGCCGCCGCCAGCGCCAACGTACAAGTGGCGAGGGCCGCCATGTTGCCCAAGCTGACCCTGGGAGCGGACCTGGGCAGCGGTGCACGGACCTTCGGCGATATTCTCGACAGCCCCTTCTATACCCTGACTGCCGGCATTGTCGCACCCATCTTCAACAACGGCCGCCTGCGCGCCGAACGCGAACTGGCCAGTGCCGAACAGGAAGAGCTGCTGCACGACTATCGCGCCGCAATCCTGGCAGGCTTCGCCGACGTGGAAAAAGCGCTCAATGCGATCCATGGCGTAGACCGCCAGCAGCAGTGGCAGGACCAGGAGGTACAGGAAGCCCGCACCGCCTTCGACCTTGCGCAGCAGCGCTACAGCGCCGGCGCCGAGACGTTGCTGACCGTGCTGGAAACCCAGCGCACGCTGTATGTCGCCCAGGACCAACAGGCGCAACTGCACCTGGCTCGGCTGCAGGGCAGCGTAGCGTTGTACAAGGCATTGGGAGGTGGCTGGCAGGTCGAGCGCTGATGCCTGTCAGATAGCGTCAAGGGGCTGGGTGATCTCCCACAGGTAATTACGCCATTCCTGTGGGAGCTGGCTTGCCGGCGATGGGCCGCAAAGCGGCCCAAGATTACCTAACACTGGCATTAGGCTGAACCCGCACGGTGTCAGCGCCGCGCCAGTTTCAGGTTGCGGGCATACCAGGGCCGCTGCGGCACCTTCGGCCGCAAGCTGGCAAACAGGTCGTCATCAGCGAAGATGATACGCAGCGCCAGCTTCATGGTCTCTGGGTCCATCTCCACACTGCGGCCCGGCCGCAGCCCCGGCACAGTCGAACAGCCATGGGTATCCGGCCCCAGCCATGGGTCGGCTACCTCTACCCAACGCCCCGGCGCGAACCACGGTACACCGTTGACCTCGGTGCGCCGCACCTGGCCGGGATGCGCGCGCTCATGGGCGCGGAACCAATCTTCGATACGGTCATCGATCCAACCATGGAAGTGCCAGAACACCGGGTTTACATGGGACGAGAACGGGTCGCCGAGAAAGTCGTTTTCCGCTTCGAACCAGCGTGCGGCAAAGTCCTCCGGCTGGCGCGCGAACGGCACCGGCAAGCCGCTGGACGGGTCGCGCGGCACCGAGGCCCAGCGCATGTGCAACCAATCGTGAAGGCCCAACTCCATCTGCGAACCGAACTGCCCTAGGGTGAGGGTGCTCAGGTAATGCGGGTCGGTGTACCTCGACTCCCAGACCTGGAAGTTACCGTGGAAGGTATCCGGCGTCTTGATATCGCGCACCCACTGGGTATAGGCGGCATCGTCCGAAGCCAGCCAGGTGGGTGGCAAGGCCGTACCGTCATGGTTGTCGAAATAGCTGGCGAAGCCGACGCGGTCGCGTTCGAGCTCTGGCTGCGGGAGTGGGAAACGCGCCCATGACGGCAGGTCCTGGATGGCCCGAGCGGCACGCAGCATGTGTCGGTGCATGAAGAAAAAGTCCTCGCCCGAGCCATTGCGATCCTTGTGCCGGCCACGGGCGTCACGCTCCTGGTCGCGCGGCCCAGGCTGCCAACCCAAGCCGCGTAGGGCCGCCTGCTTGTCCTTGTCGAGGTTGTGCCACTTGTCACGCGAGGCATGCCACAACTGGTGGAACAGACGGTGCTCCGGCGCAATCAGCCAGGCCAGCAAGGCCGAGGACAAAGGCGTGCGCTCGCGTGCCTCGGGGAAACTGCGCTTGAGCGCAAGAAATTTGTTGTCCTGCACGGGTAGGGTCAACGAACGCCCCAGCGCCGCGATGCGCCCATTCAGGGTGGCCTGCCCGGCATTACCGAACCCACCCCAGACTTCGTCGAGCACCACCGTGCACTGGTAGCCCGCCTGGTCTTCCCCCGGCCAGGTAGGAAACAGCCGCCAACGCAAGGCCCTGTTCGTATCCACCAGCAGGTCACCAAGCACTCGGTAACGTGGCTCCTCGGAGCCACGCAGGCGCTCAGGCGTGTCCAGGTAACCACGCAGGCCGCGGCCACTTGGGGCAACATCGAGAAACATTTCCAACTCACCCTCAGGCAGGCCGGGCAGCCCGGCATCTTCCCCTTGCAGGGTAAAACGCCAGATACCGCGCAAGGTGTCGCCCAATTGCTGCAGCGCCGCGTCGGCCAGTTCCACCACCGCCTCGCCGGGGGTTTCCGGAAACTGCTCGTCAAACCGCTGGCGTTGCACGTGCTGCGCATACATCGCGCCGGGCACCGCCACGCCTGCCAATGCCACACCGGCGATGAACCCGCGTCGAGAAATCGTCATTGCAACTACCTGAGCATTCATTGCGGCCGTGGAGCACGGCCCGTCCAAGGCTAAAACGTTGCGCCATCGGCGAAATTTAGCGCCAGGCGTGACTCCGCCTGGTTCGAAGCTGGCGATAAATTTGCCCGGCCGTCGCTCGTTCACCTGATACCCAAGCCCTGCCCAAGCAGCACGCTTCATGTCGGCAGGCCGCCCCGATCAATCGTGCAACGAGATGGCAATGACCAAGACCCGTTCCCGCAAGGCCCTGTACATCGGCCTACCCCTGGCCCTGGTGGCCGCCCTGGGGGGTGCCGCCGGCTATTTCTTCTGGCAACAGCAGCACGCCGGCTACCCGCTGAAAATCGTGCAACAGGCCAACGACCTGCACGAGCACATGCTGTCGTTCGACAGCCATGTCACCGTGCCCCTCGAACTGGGCAGCGCCGGCCACGAAATCGACAAGGACGGCCCGGGCCAGTTCGACCTGGTCAAGGCCAACCGTGGTCGCCTGTCCGGTGCGGCGCTGACCATCTTCGGCTGGCCGGAAATCTGGAACGGCCCAAACGCCCCGCACCGCCCTACCCCCGGCTTCGTCGATGCCGCCCGGCAGGAACAGGAAGCTCGCTACAAGATCATCAGCGGGATGGTCCGGGACTTTCCCAACCAGGTCGGCATCGCCTACACCCCCGATGACTTCCGCCGGCTCAATGGCGAAGGCAAGTTCGCCATCTTCATCAGCATGCTCAACGCCTACCCACTGGGCCACGACCTGTCGCAGCTGGACTTGTGGGCTGCGCGCGGCATGCGCATGTTCGGCTTCAGCTACACAGGCAACAACGACTGGGCCGATTCCTCGCGCCCACTGCCGTTCTTCAACGACACCGCCGATGCCCTCGGTGGCCTGTCGCCGCTGGGTGAGCAGGCGGTCAAGCGCCTCAACGATCTGGGCGTGATCATCGACGTATCGCAGATGTCCACCCTGGCGCTTGAAGATGTCGCCCGCCTTACCCGCGCACCAATGGTCGCCTCGCACTCCGCGCCCCGGGCGCTGGTAGACATCCCTCGCAACCTCTCCGACAAGGAGATGCAGTTGATCAAGGACAGCGGCGGTGTCATCCAGGTGGTCGGCTTCGGCCAGTACCTCAAGCCCCTGAGCAAGCCGGTGATGGAAAAACTCGACGCCCTGCGCGCGCGCTTCGACCTGCAACCCCTGCAGGGCCTGGCCAACGCCCTGATGCCGGGCGATGCGGTGATCGCCATCTGGCCCGAAGCGCGTTTCGGCGAATACGCAAGCGCGCTGTACAGCACTCTGGAAGAAGAACCCAAGGCTACTCTCGCGCAGTACGTCGACGCCATCGACTATACGGTGAAGAAAGTCGGCATCGACCATGTCGGCATCAGCTCGGATTTCAACGACGGCGGCGGCCTGGACGGTTGGAACAACGTCGGCGAAATCCGCAACGTCACCGCCGAGCTGCTGACCCGAGGCTACAGCGAAACGGACATCGCGAAACTCTGGGCAGGCAACTTCCTGCGCGCCTGGGAGCAAGTGCAGAAAGCCGCCCACCCCGTCGCCAACCGTTGAGTCGAGCCTGTCTTCCATGAGCAACCGTCGCACCTTTCTCAAGCAGGCTGGCCTGCTGGCCGCCAGCCTGCCGCTGCTGCCCCAGGCCCTGGCCGATAGCCCCGACAAGCCGCTGAGCGGCGCCGACAAATGGCGCAACCTGCGTGAGCTGTTCCCCCTCGCCCCCAACGTGGCGCACTTCGCCAACTTCCTGGTCACCGCCCACCCACGCCCGGTGCAGGCCGCCATCGACCGCCACCGCGCCGACCTCGACCGCAACCCCGCCGCGCTGATGGACTGGGAAAGCCAGTACGAATGGCAGCGCGAGGATGAAGTACGCGAGTGGGCCGCACGCTACCTGGAGGTCGGCCCGCGCCAGATCGCCCTGACCGGCAGCACCACCGAAGGCCTGGCGATGATCTATGGCGGCCTCAAAGTCGGCGCCGGGCAGGAGATCCTGATTACCGAGCACGAACACTATTCCGCACAGAAGGCGCTGGAGTTCCGCAACCAGCGCCAGGGCACCGCGGTGCGCCAGATCCGCCTGTTCGACGACCCATGGACGGTCTCCACCGACCAGGTGCTGAGCATCCTCGACAAGGCCATCAAGCCCAACACCCGGGTGCTGGGCATGACCTGGGTGCACTCTGGCAGCGGCGTCAAGCTGCCGGTGGGCGAGATCGGTGAACTGGTGCGCCGACACAACCGCGAGCGCAGCGAAGCCGAGCGCATCCTGTATGTGGTCGACGGCGTGCATGGCTTCGGCGTGGAGAACGCCCGCTTCGCCGACTTCAACTGCGACTACTTCATCGCCGGTACCCACAAGTGGATGTTCGGCCCGCGCGGCACCGGGATCATCTGCGCCGCCTCCACCGGCATGCAGCACCTGGTGCCCAGCGTCGCCACCTTCTCCCGCGATGAGGACTTCGCCACCATCATGACCCCGGGCGGCTACCACGCCTTCGAGCACCGCTGGGCCGCCGGCGAAGCGTTCAAGCTGCACCTGCAGTTGGGCAAGGCCGAGGTGCAGCAGCGCATCCACCAGCTCAACAGCCTGCTCAAACAGCGCCTGCTCGAGCACCGCCAGATCCAGCTGGTGACCCCGCGCAGCGAACAGTTCTCCGCCGGTTTCACCTTCTTCCGCATCAAGGATCGTGACGCCGACGCCGTCGCCGCGCACCTCACCACCAACAAGGTGATGTGCGACGCCGTATATCGCGACGTCGGCCCGGTGATCCGCCTGGCGCCAAGCCTGCTCAACGACGAGCAGCAGATAGACCGGGCCATGTCCCTCATTACCCAGCAACTTTGAACAAGGCATCTTCCATGAGCGCACCTCTGCACCGCCTCACCCTGGCCGCCGTGCTGGCCGCCTGCAGCCTGCCGGCCCTGGCCGCGCAGCCGTCGGACAAGCCCGGCACGGTGTTCCGCGACTGCGACAAGACCTGCCCGGAAATGGTCGTGCTGCCCGCCGGCACCTTCACCATGGGCACCCCGCCCGACGAGATGGGCCGCCAGGACGACGAAGGTCCGCAGCATCCGGTGACCTTCGCCAAACCGTTCGCCATCAGCCGTTTCCAGATCACCGCCGGTGAATGGGCCGACTACCAGAAGGCCACCGGCATCGTCATCGCCGACGGCGACGATCGTCCCGGACGGCGCTGCACCAACAGCAAGCCCAGCTACCAGCAAGGCCCTCGCCAGCCGGCGGTGTGCATGAGCTACGAAGACATCGAGCACTATGTGGCCTGGCTGTCGAAGAAGACCGGCAAGCACTACGCCATGGTCAGCGAAGCCCAGCGCGAATACGCCGCACGCGGCGGCAGCACCGGCATGTTCCCGTTCGAGCCGGACGCCAATCTCGAGATCAGCAAGAACGCCAACGTCTACGGCCCCAAGGACGGCTTCAGCTACAGCTCACCGGTGGGCAGTTTCCCGGCCAATGCCTTCGGCGTGTACGACATGCACGGCAACGTCTACGAGTGGGTCGCCGACTGTTACCACGACAGCTATGTCGGCGCGCCGGCCGACGGCAGCGCCAGGAAGGAAGCCGACTGCCGGCAGATCTCGATCCGCGGCAACGACTGGGGCGAGGCGCCGATCTTCTCGCGCTCGGGCAACCGCAACACCACAGTGCGCGACGACCGTGGCGACTGGATCGGATTCCGCGTGGTCCGCGAGCTGTAAAGCGCCCGGCGGCGGTAAATTCTCCGCCAGCAGGCTCGTTCCTATCGGTGTACTTGCGCAGGACACGGGGCGCCCTTCAGCGGCGCCCCACTCGACCATCCAAGGAACCGCAACCATGAGCCAGACCTCTTCCCCCGAAAAAATCCACGACCTCATCGGCGTCGGCTTCGGCCCTTCCAACCTGGCCCTGGCCATCGCCCTGGAAGAGCTCGCCGAGACCAACGGCCACGCCCTCGACGCCCTGTTCATCGACAAGCAGACCGACTACCGCTGGCACGGCAACACCCTGGCCACCCAGAGTGAGCTACAGATCTCCTTCCTCAAGGACCTGGTTTCGCTGCGCAACCCTACCAGCCTCTACAGCTTCGTGAACTACCTGCACCAGAAGCAGCGCCTGGCCGACTTCATCAACCTGGGCACCTTCTACCCCTGCCGCCTGGAGTACAACGACTACCTGCGCTGGGCCGCCGAGCACTTCGCCACCCAGGCGGTGTACGGCGAGGAAGTGCTGCGCATCGAACCTGAGCTACGCGAGGGCAAGGTCGACCACCTGCGCATCGTCTCCCGCGACCCGCAGGGCCGTGAAACCCAGCGCCGTGCCCGCTCGGTGGTGGTCGGCAGCGGCGGCACGCCGAAGATCCCCGACGCCTTCCGCGCCTTCAAGAACGACCCGCGGGTATTCCACCACTCCCAGTACCTGAGCGCACTGCAGCAGCTGCCTTGCAACGAAGGCAAGCCGATGCGCATCGCCGTGGTCGGCTCCGGGCAGAGCGCCGCCGAGGCCTTCATCGATCTCAATGACAGCTATCCATCGGTCAAGGTCGACATGATCCTGCGCGCCTCGGCCCTCAAACCGGCCGACGACAGCCCGTTCGTCAACGAGATCTTCGCCCCCGAGTACACCGACCTGGTGTTCAACCAGCCCCACGCCGAGCGCGAGAAGCTAGTCAGCGAATACCACAACACCAACTACTCGGTAGTCGACGTCGACCTGCTCGAGCGCATCTACGGCATCCTTTACCGCCAGAAGGTCGCCCATCAGCACCGCCACGCCGTACTGTGCCGCCGCACCATCGAAGATGTGGTGGAAACTGCCGCAGGCATCGAGCTGACCTTGCGCGACCTGGCCACCGATGTGCGCCAGACCCACCGCTACGACGCGGTGATCCTCGCCACCGGCTACGAACGCCGCTCGCACCGCGAATTGCTGGCGCCACTGCAGCAGCACCTGAAGGACTTCGAGGTGGACCGCGACTACCGCGCGCTGGCCAACCCTGAGTTCGGCGCCAACGTCTACCTGCAAGGGTTCTGCGAAGCCTCCCACGGCCTGAGCGACACGCTGCTGTCGGTATTGCCGGCACGCGCGGCGGAGATCGGCCAGTCGCTCTACCAACACCTGGGCAAGCAGGCCAGCAACGCGCCGGCCAGCCTGCGCCAGACCTGCGCCTGAGGACGGGAACCAGCCGATGAGCACTTCCAACCGCGGGGCCCTGCGTGAATTGCTGGCCCTGCTCAGGCCATTCTGGCCGATCGTCACCCTGTCCATCTTCCTCGGCATGATCGGGGGCCTGAGCGTGACCACGCTGTTGGCCACCATCAACGGCGCGCTGCACGCCGAGGGCGACCTGGGGCACAGCCTGATCCTGGGCTTTGCCGGGTTGTGCCTGCTGGCACTGGTGAGCACGATCCTGTCGGATATCGGTACCAACTATGTCGGCCAGCACATCATCGCCCGCCTGCGTAAAACACTGGGGGAGAAGGTGCTCGCCGCGCCGATCGAGCAGATCGAGCGCTTTCGCAGCCACCGTCTGATTCCGGTACTGACCCATGATGTCGACACCATCAGCGACTTCGCCTTCGCCTTCGCGCCCCTGGCGATCTCGCTGACGGTGACCTTGGGCTGCCTGGGCTACCTGGCCATGCTGTCATGGCCGATGTTCCTGCTGATGCTGGCGGCCATCGCCGTGGGCACGAGCGCCCAGTACCTGGCGCAATCGGTAGGCGTGCGTGGCTTCATGGCCGCCCGCGACGCCGAGGACGACCTGCAACGCCAGTACAACGCCGTCGCCGGTGGCGCGAAGGAACTGCGCATCCACCGCCCACGTCGCCACCGCATGTTCGTGCATGGCATCCAGGCCACCGCGGATTTCATCTGCAAGACCCAGATCCGCGCGATCAACACCTTCGTGATCGCCAAGACCTTCGGCTCCATGCTGTTCTTCGTGGTCATCGGCGTCGCACTGCTGATGCACGGTGCCGGCCCTGGACAGGACAAAGCGGTCATCAGTGGCTTCGTCCTGGTGCTGCTGTACATGAAAGGCCCGCTGGAACACCTGATCGGCACGCTGCCCATCGTCGGCCGTGCCGGCATCGCCTTCCAGCGCATCGCCGATCTTTCCCGGCAGTTCTCCTCCCCCGAGCCGCACCTGCTGCTGACCGACGCACCGGCTGCCAAGGCCACGGTGCGCAGCCTGGAACTGGTCGAGGTGAGCTACGCCTTCCCAGCGGTGGGCGATGCCGCGCCCTTCCAACTGGGGCCGGTCAACCTGCGGATCGAACAGGGCGAAATCGTCTTCATCGTCGGCGAGAACGGCTGTGGCAAGACCACGCTGATCAAGCTGTTGCTGGGACTCTACGCACCACAACAGGGGCATATCGCACTGGATGACAAGATCATCGATGCCAGCGACAGGGACCAGTATCGCCAGCTGTTCACCACGATCTTCGCCGACTACTACCTGTTCGACGATGTGATCCAGGGTGAACAGAGCATTCCCGAAGATGCCAACCAGTACCTGGAACGCCTGGAAATCTCACACAAGGTGAGCATCCAGGACGGCAAGTTCACCACCACCGACCTGTCCACCGGGCAACGCAAGCGCCTGGCGCTGATCAATGCCTGGCTGGAGCATCGCCCGGTGCTGGTATTCGACGAGTGGGCAGCCGACCAGGACCCGACCTTCCGCCGGATCTTCTACACCGAGCTGCTGCCCGACCTCAAGCGCCTGGGCAAGACCATCATCGTGATCTCCCACGATGATCGCTACTTCGATATCGCCGACCAGTTGGTACGCATGGAAGCCGGTCGCGTGGTCACCCAGCACGTCCCGGCCTGACCACTCCACGAGCGCGGCGCACGGCCCGGCCTGTCCGGGGCACGGCGCCGCGATCCGCCCGCAAGGAAGCTGGAACAGTCGACGCCATAGCATTACCGCTCGGGGTTTTCATCAGATAAATCGCAAAGGACAGATTGTTGATTCTGTTTTTCCGGTTTTCAATCCGTGATGCGTCTAATTATCAGTTACTGATTATTCCAAAAGAAAAACTGCCCACTTCCTTCAGGAGTCCCTTTCACCCATGCACCGCCCGAATCTGTCCCCGACCCCTCTGGCACGCGCCGTACGTCCATCGCAGTCGAACCGTACGGTACTGCCGGGCGCCCTGCTCGCCCTGATGCTGCTGGGGAGCAGCGCAGCGCACGCCGAGCAGGTCTCCGTCAACATCGCCGCCCAGCCACTGTCCACCGCCTTGCAGCAACTGGGCCAGCAGACTCAGATGCAGATCCTCTACAGCCCAGAGTTGGTGCAAGGTTTGAAGTCCAGCCCGGTATCCGGCTCGCTGTCGACCGACGAGGTGCTGCAGCGCATGCTCCAGGGCAGCGGCCTGTCCTACCGCGTGGACGGCCACACCATCCTGCTGATGCCGCCACCCAGTGCCGGCGAGGCCGCACTGGAGCTGAGCCCGACCTCGATTTCGGGCATGGCGCCGGGCTCGATCACCGAAGGCTCCGGCCTGTACACCACCTACATGTCCAGTAGTTCGACGCGCCTGAACCTGACCCAGAAGGAAACCCCGCAATCGGTCACCGTGGTCACCCGCCAGCGCCTGGACGACCAGAAGCTGACCAACCTGACCGAGGTGCTCGAGGCCACCCCAGGCATCACCGTGCTCCGCACCGGCATCGGCGCCGAGAACGACACCTACTGGTCGCGCGGCTTCCAGATCAACAACTTCGAGATCGACGGTGTTCCCACCTCCCCTCGCCTGGACAACACCACCCAGAGCACGGCGATGTACGACCGTGTCGAGATCGTGCGTGGCGCCACCGGCCTGATCAGCGGCACCGGCACCCCGTCGGCGACCATCAACATGATCCGCAAGCGCCCGACCGCGACCTTCCAGGGCAGCGTGACCGCCGAAGCTGGCAGCTGGGACCGTTACGGCACCGGATTCGACGTCTCCGGCCCACTGACCGACAGCGGCAACGTCCGCGGGCGTCTGGTGGTCGACTACAAGACCCAGAACTCTTTCGTCGACCGCCTCGAGCAGGATACGCAGCTGATCTACGGCATCTCCGAGTTCGACCTCAGCGAAGCAACCATGCTGACCGTCGGTTTCAGTTACCTCAAGACCCAGGTCAACGACCCGCTGCGCACCGGCTTCCAGGTCCGCTACGCCGACGGCAGCAAGACCGACTTCAGCCGCTCGAAGAACAGTTCGCCGACCTGGTCGTACAACGACCGCAAACAGACCAATGTCTTCACCTCCCTCGAGCATCAGTTCGACAACGGCTGGAGCGGCAAGGTCGAGCTCAGCCACAGCGTCATGGACTTCGACGAGCTGATCAACTACATGAACGGCGAGATCAGTTCGGTGGACGGCTCCGGCGCCTACATGTACCCCAACCGCTGGTCGGGCAAGCCTCGCCAGAACAACCTCGACGCCTACCTGACCGGCCCGTTCACCCTGTTCGGTCAGGAGCATGAGCTGATCACCGGCGTCACCCTGTCCCGCTACACCGAAAACACCCCGGATCACGGTGGCTGGTTCGGTCCCTGGACCGGCTATGACGGCACCATCGACAATGTCTGGGACTGGAAAGGCCAGGGCCCGCGCCCGGACACCACCACCGTCGGCAAGACCTACATCCAGGAAAACCAGTACGCCGCCTACATGACCGGTCGCTTCCACGTGACCGACGACCTGGCTGTGATTCTCGGCGGTCGCGTCACCGACTGGCGACGCACCAGCGACTACCAGAACTGGAACGATCCGACGCTCGACAACAAGAGCGACGAAAACCGCCACGGCGTATTCCTGCCCTATGCCGGCGTGGTCTACGACCTCAACGACACCTGGTCGGTCTACGGCAGCTACACCAAGATCTTCAACCCGCAGCCCTATGGCGTGCACGATGAGAAGTTCAAGGCCCTCGACCCACAGGAAGGCACCGGTTACGAGCTGGGCGTGAAAGGCAGCTTCAACGACGAAAAACTCAACGCCAGCCTGGCGCTGTTCCGCATCGAACAGGACAACCTGCCCGTCTATGTGCGTGCGCCGGACATCTACCGCGCCGAGCAGGGCACCACCACCGAGGGCGTGGAGCTGGAGCTCAACGGCGAGCTGGCCGAGGGCTGGCAGGCGTTCGCCGGCTACGCCTACAGCGTCAGCACCGACTCCGACGACAACCGCATCGTCACCAACAACCCCCGTCACAGCGCCAAGACCTTCACCACCTATCGCCTGCCCGGCATTCTGGACAACAAGCTGACCATCGGCGGTGGCGTGAACTGGCAGAGCAAGACCGGCCAGGACCTGCACACCTTCACCCAGGGCAGCTATGCCGTGACCAACCTCATGGCGCGCTACGACATCACCCAGAACCTGAGCGCATCGCTCAACCTCAACAACGTCTTCGACCGCAAGTACTTCTCCTACGTCGACAGCTGGGGCGTGTACGGCGCGCCCCGCAACTTCATGACCAGCGTGCAGTACAAGTTCTGACCGCAACCACGACCCAGGGCGCCAGGCCCTGGGTCGTGGGCCTGGCGCCACACCCCACGCAGCAACGCCCCCCTATTCGCGGGCAAGCCCGCCCCCACAGCCCCCCGTCACTCTCAAGCCATGTGCTCATCTGCACGAGCGGGCTTGCCCGCGGGGCAACGCAAAAGGGCCGCATAGCGGCCCTCGATATCCAGTGCAAAACATCAGTTCAAGGCATCACGCAGCACCTGCGCCAACCTCGCATACACCGTGTCGATCTCGGCCGTGACCAGGCGCATGCGCAGGAAGTCGTGCACCAACCCCTCGAACACTTCGCTGCTGACCGTCACCCCCTGCTCGCGCAGGTGACGCGCATAGGCCTGCCCTTCATCTAGCAGTGGATCGAAGCCTGCCAGGCCGATGTATGCCGGCGCCACGCCCTGCAAGCCGGTGGCCAGCAGCGGCGAGAAACGCCAGTTCGAGCGGTCCTCGGCCTGGCGCGCATAGTGATCGTAGAACCACTCCAGGGTGGCGCTTTCCAGCAGGTAGCCCTCGGCGAACAGCGTACGCGACTCCCAGCTCTTCGAGGCATCGGCCACTGGATAGCAAAGCAATTGCAGCCGCGGCTGGACAGGCCCACCCAGGTGGGCGGCGTCGATCGCCAGCACGCTGGCCAGGGTCGCGCCGACACTGTCGCCGCCCACGGCCACCCGGCTGGCATCCAGCCCCCACTCGCGCGCGTTGTGTGCCAGCCACGCCAAGGCATCGGCGCAGTCGTCCAGCGCCACCGGAAAGCGTTGCTCCGGGGCGCGCCGGTAATCGACGGTCAGCACCGCGCAGGGGGTGCGCGCGCAGAACTCGCGACAGACACCATCGTGCGAGGCGATGCTGCCCACCACGAATCCACCGCCGTGCAGGTACAGCAGCACCGGCAGTGGTTGCTCGGCAGGCGCGCAGGGCCGGTAAAGACGCAGCGTCAGGGTGGCGCCATCGCGAGCCTGGCAATGCAGGTCCTCGCTGTGCACCTGTGGCGCTTCCCAACGCATGCGCACGGAGGCCTGCTCGAAGGCGTCGCGCGCCTGAGCGGGGGTCGAGCGGTGAAAGGCCATGGACTGGCCATCGCCTGGGCTGGCGTCGACCAGGTCGAGGAATTCGGCAATTTCGGGATTCAGTGGCATGGCTCGGTTCCTGGGCCGGACGCACCCGCATCCGGCCTGTCAGAAGAAGGAAAATTCAGTTGGCCTGGACCTGCAGGCAGTGCTCGATCAACAGCACCAACTCGGCCTGGAACTGTTCCATGAAGGCCGTGATGGTGCCCTGGCGGAAGCGTCGGTTGCTGTAGATGCAGCGGAACGACAGCTTGCCGTCGAACACCTGGCCTACCACTTCGAGCCAGTTGGCCAGGCTCGCCTGCTGCGAGAAGCTGTCGCCCACGCTCTCCGGCGCGGGCAGGAACAGCGCCTGCTCGGCATCGAAGCTCTGGTCGAGCTGCCCCAGGTAGTTGAAGGTGACCTGCGCCTGCGGCAGGTCGGCCAGGCGCGCGCGCACCCACGGTTCGTCCATGTGGCGCAGCACGCCGTAGCCGATGCCCTTGTCCGGCACCTGGGCCAACTGCTCGCGAATCGCCACGATCGACGCCCCGGGCTCGGACACCGGGCTCAGGCGTACCGGATACATGCTGGTGAACCAGCCCAGGGTACGGCTCAGGTCCAGTTGCTCGAACAGATCCTCGCGGCCATGGCCTTCCAGCAGCACCAGCGCCGACGCACTGTCGTCCCATTGGCACAGGGCCCGGCTCAGCGCAGTCAGCAGCAGGTCGTTGATCTGCGTCTGGTAGGCCGCGGGCGCCTCCTTGAGCAACTGTGCGGTCCGTTGCGCATCCAGGCTGAACGCGGCCTCTTCGCGGTGGCACATGAGATTGCCGCCACGTGGGTTGTCACAGCGCAGCGGCCCGTCCTGCCGGTCGAGCTGCGCCACCCAGTACTCGAGCTCACGCTCGCGCAGGGTCACCGCATGGCCGGCCAGGCCAGCGGCCCATTCACCGAAGCTGCTGGTGCGCAGCGGCAGCTGCGGCTCCCGTTCGGCGAGGAAAGCCTGGTAGGCCTCCTGCAAGTCCTGCAGCAGCACACGCCAGGACACACCGTCGATCACCAGGTGGTGGATCACCAGCAGCAGGCGTACCTGGCCATTGCCCAGGGTCGCCAGCAAGCCGCGCATCAGTGGCCCCTGGGCCAGGTCCAGGCTGCGTTGCAGCTCATTGGCCAGGTCCTCCAGCGCCTCTTCGTCGGCCACCTCGCGCACCCACAGCAGCGGGTCGTCGCCCAGGCGCTGCAGGCACTCCTGCAACGGCTGGTAACGCTGGATCCAGCGCCCCTGCTCGTGGGTGAAACGCAGGCGCAAGGCATCGTGCTGGCCGAGCATGCAGGTCAGTGTGCGCTCCAGCGCCCGCGCATCCAGTGGCTGGTTGGCACGCAGGATCAACGCCTGGTTGAAGTGTTCCGGCGCATGGGTCTGCGCGGTGAAGAACCACTCCTGGATCGGGATCAGCGGGAAGGCGCCCTCCACCACCACGGCCTGCTGCTCGCCGCTGACCCGCGACACGCCCTGCTGGTCGAACAGGTTGGCGATGGTCTGGCAACGCATCAGGTCGCGCAGCTTGAGCTCCAGTTTCAGTTGCGCATGGTTGCGCACCCGCGAAATAACCTGCAGGCTGAGGATCGAATCGCCACCCAGCTCGAAGAAGTTATCGGCGATCCCCACCTGCTCGACCTGCAGCACCTCGGCCCAGATCTGCGCCATCCATTGTTCCTCCTCGCAGCGCGGGGGCACATGGCTGGCCAGGTCGAAGGTGGGCTCCGGCAGGGCCTTGCGGTCGAGCTTGCCATTGGGCGAGACCGGCAGGCGCTCCAGGCAGATCACCTGCAACGGCACCATGTAGGCCGGCAGCGTCTCGGCCAGGGCGGCCTTGAGCTGATCGCCGCGAACCTCGGCGGTGGCCGCAACGTAGCCGATCAACTGCTTGCCGGAGACGCCGTCGCGAGCGATCACCACGGCATCGCCGACACCCGGTTGCTGGCGCAGGCTGGCTTCGATCTCGCCCAGCTCGATGCGGAAGCCCCGCACCTTCACCTGGTGATCCAGACGCCCGACGTAGTCCAGTATCCCGCTTTGACGCAGGCGCACCAGGTCCCCGGAACGGTAGAAACGCGCACCAGGCTCACCGAATGGGTCCGGCACGAACCGCTCGGCAGTGATCGATGGTCGCTGGTGATAGCCGCGAGCCACGCCATGGCCACCGATGAACAGCTGCCCGGCGAAACCGACCGGCAATGGGTTGAGGTCATCGTCCAGCACCCGTAGCGAGCGCTGCCCCACGACCCGGCCGATGGGTGCGTAGGCCGCGCCGCAGGGCTCTTCGGCCGAGGCCTTCCAGAGCATCGGCGTGACTACCGTTTCAGTCGGACCATAGCCATTGGTGATGTAGCGTGGCCGCAGCACCTCGCGCACCTCGGCCAAGGTCTGCTCCGGCACCGCGTCGCCGCCCAGGCAATAGATACGCACCGGGGGCGGCTCGACACCGCTGCGCTGCACATATTCGGCCACCTGCTTCAGGTAGGCGGGCGGGAAGCAGGCGATGTCGACCCGGCCCCGACTCAGCGCCTCGCAGGTCTGCTGGGGCGTCCACAGTTCGTTGTCGCGCAGGATCAGCGTACCGCCCACCGCCAGCGTGGTTAGCCAGCGCTCGTGGGCGCCGTCGAAAGCGAACGACATGAAGTGCAGCTCTCGGGTGCCGGCCTCCATCTCGTAGAGCTCGGCGATGGCCTGGCAATGCATGCTCAAAGGTCCATGGCTGACCGCCACGCCCTTGGGCACACCGGTCGAGCCAGAGGTGTAGATCAAGTAGGCCAGGCTGTGCTCGCCCGGCACCGGGAACACGCTGGCCGGCGTACCGGCTTCGCACGCCAGGGTCGCCGGGTCGAGCGGTTCCAGGCCCTCGGGCAGGGCCAGGCGCTGCCCCAGGTCGGCACGACCGATCAGTTGGCGCATGCCGGAGTCCTGGATCATGAAGGCCAGGCGCTCGGCCGGGTAGTCCAGGTCCAGCGGCACATAAGCCCCACCGCTCTTGAACACCGCCAACAGGGCCACCAGCATATCCACCGAGCGTTCCAGGGCTACGCCCACCAGTACCTCCGGGCCGGCACCACGGGCGAGCAGTTGCCGCGCCAGCACGTCGGAACGGGCCTCCAGCGCCGCGTAGCTGAGGCTCTGGCCGGCACACTCGGCGGCGATGGCCTCGGGCCGCGCGGCCGCCTGGCGAGCGATCAGTTGCGCCAGCATCACCCGCTCGCCGGCCTGCGCCGGCACCGCGCCCCAGGCGTCGAGCGCCTGATACTGCGCCGGGCTGAGCCGTTGCAGGTTGCCGATGTATTCGACAGGGCTGTCGATCATCGACTGCAGCAAGGTCTCCATCAGTGCGCGAATGCCCTGCACGGCCTCGGGCGTGAAGTGGCTGCGCAGGAACAGGTACTCGATGGCCAGGGTCTCGCCGAGGGTTACCGCCAGGTCCATGGGGAAGTTGGTGACGTCGTGGCTGCTCGAGGCACCGAAGCGCAGGCCGCCCTGGGCCTGTTCCAGGCGCTGGTCGATGGGGTAGTTCTCGAACACGATGATGCTGTCGAACAGGGCCTGGCCACCCTGCCCCGACCAACGCTGGATGTCGGCCAGCGGCGCATGGGCGTGCTCGCGCAGGTCCAGGTTGTCGGCCTGCAGTTGCTGCAGCCACTGATCCAGGCGCTGTGTCGGCTCGAGGGTCTGGATCACCGGCAAGGTGTTGATGAACAGGCCAAGCATGTGCTGCGCGTTGGCCAGGCTCTCGGGACGACCGGCCACTGTAGCGCCGAAGGCCACGCTGCGCTGTCCGGTGTAACGCTGCAACAGCAACAGCCAGGCACCCTGGATCAGGGTGTTGGCGGTAATGCCCTGGGCCCGGCAGTGCTGCTGCAAGGCGGCGGTGCGTTGGGCGTCCCAACGGGTGTACAGCGCCTCGTGCCCCGGCAGGTCGGCAGTGTGCCGCGGGTGAATCGACTGGCTCAGTTGGGTCGGCGCGTCGAGCAGGCGCAGACGGCCCTGCCAGTAGTCCTGCAGGCGCCCCTGATCCTGCTCCTGCAACCAGGCGATGAAGTCACGGTAGCGGCCGCTGTCGCCGGTCACTTCACCGCTGGCGTAGTGCTGCAGCACCTCGCCGAACAACTGCGAACTGCTCCAGCCGTCCATGAGGATATGGTGGCTGGTCCACACCAGCTGGTGCTCGGCGTCGCCCGTGCGCACCAGCAACAGGCGTTGCAGCGGCACCTGGCCGAGGTCGAAGCCACGCTGCGCGCGGGCGACCGCCTCGAGGTCGGCGGCGGTAAAGGATCGTGCCCGCCAGTCGAGCACGGTCATAGCCACGTCGACGTGACGGTGCACCACCTGCAACGGCGCGCTCTGGCCGCCTTCCCAGTGGAAGGAGGTACGCAGGATCTCGTGACGGCCGATCACATGCTGCCAGGCGGCGCGGAAGCGCTCTTGCTCGAGCCCCTCGACCGGCAGGCTGAGCTGGTTGACGTACAGGTCGTCGCCTTCGTCGGACAGGCTGTGGAACAGCATGCCCTGCTGCATCGGCGACAGTGGGTAGATGTCTTCAACCTCGGCCACCGCCACCGGCAGAGCGTCGAGTTGCGCCTGGCTCAGGCCCGCCAGCGGGAAGTCCGACGGCGTCAACCCTTGCGGCGCCTGGCAGTGCTCGACCAGCGCCGCCAGCTCCGCCTCGTAGGCCCGCGCCAGCCGCTCGATGGTCGCGCGGGC
>Ga0182739_1001663_pt1 | contig 22399 bp, 16 predicted proteins | sample eDN5th30CBELigBY_FD_128873 | JGI IMG/M metagenome (GOLD analysis project Ga0182739, IMG submission 128873) | Enriched backyard soil microbial communities from Emeryville, California, USA - eDNA 5th pass 30_C BE-Lig BY (version 2) (version 2) | ecosystem: Environmental > Terrestrial > Soil >...
TAAAAAAAAAAAAAATAGAAATTGTAATTGACTAACTACTATAAAAATATCAATTTGTGGCATATTTTAAAAAATAACTTTAAAAAGTAATCAATATTATTTAATTATTTTTTTTTAGGGCCCTAAAAAAAAATATTACTAAACTATTATTAATAGAAAAAATATATTATATATTTCCAGCTAATAATTTATACTTTAAATTTTTATTATTTAATCTAACTATTTCTTTATACATCTTTAATTTACTTTCTAAATGTGCTAATCTTAATAATTGTAATCTTTTTAAATAATTATAATGATTTGCGATTAATGAGTTTTCAATTTTTTGTAATTTAATAAATAAATTTTTCTTTAAAACTCTCACTAATTTATAGAAATTAGCAACTTTTAATTCATTTAAACGTATATACGATTTATGCCAATTTGCTAAAATTATATAAAAACGAACTGTTTCAATCCATTTTAAATTATCTAAATGAATTGACTTTAAATTAATTGAAGAAAATGCGTAAAAAAAAGAAATAATAAAAAAAAAAGAAAAAAATAAAATAAAAGATTCAGATTGAAATAATAAAAAAAAATTTGTAAAATTTAACAATATAAAAAATAAAAATAAAAATTTCATGTGTATAATTATAATATTTAAAATGCAATCAAATTTTAACTCAATTATTAATTATTTAATATATAAAAATTATATATTAATAAAAATGTAATCAATTATTATTATCTATTTTTATATTAATAGACTATTTTTATTTAATTTATTTATTATAAAAAAAGATTCTTCTCTTTATATTAAAATAAAATTAAAAATACAATCATAATTGTAAATAATGCAATTGCTTCAGTTAAAGCGAAACCAAAAATAGCATAATTAAATAATTGTTTACTAATTGATGGATTTCTTGAAACACCTTCTAATAAACTACTAAAAATAGAACCAATACCTACTCCTACTCCTCCAGGTGCAATTGTTGCTAAACCAGCTCCTATCATTTTAAATTCTGCGATCATATTAATATAAAAAATATTATTTTTTCAATCACCTAATATACTAACTTAATATTAAATAAATTAATATATATAAACAAATAAATTGACTCTTTAAAAAAAGGCTAGTACATTTTATATATAAAAAATTAATAGTACCATTTTTATATAATAGATAAAACTATTACATAAAATTTGCACATGATACAATTTCTATTGATTCAGTTGTTATATATTCTTGTCTTGCTCTATGATACTTTAAAGTTAAAATATCAATTAACTTACCTGCATTTTTCTTTGCATTATCCATTGCAACAATTCTGGCTCCTAATGAACTATATTCATTTTCTTCAAATGCATCCATTAATAATAATGCAACACCAAAAGAATAAAGATCATCTATATAATTAGAATAATCTTTATTATCTAATATTACTCTATGAAAAATAGATTCTGTTAATATTGCTTTTTCAATTAAAAGATTTAAAAACTCATTAAATGAACAAATTTCATAACAAGAAGTTTCTTGTTTAAAAACACTTATAAATCTATTAAATACAACAAAATATCTATCCCCATTTAACTGAATTAATTTCTCCACTAATATAGAAAAACTAAAAATAGAAAAAGAAGCAACATCTCTATTAAATTTTTCTATATGCTTAATTAAATATCCAGGATAATGTGCTAAAAAATAGAATTTTCCTCTTTTTCCAGTAGTAAAAAGTTTAACACTATTATTTGAATCCTCTAATGTTTCTATTGATTGTACAGTAGCTCCAAAAATTTCGTTATTATGTGGTCCACAACAGTTTTTATCTATATTTATAGGCATAACTATACATTTCATATTAGCACATTCAGAATAAAATTCTACATTAAAAAATGATAAAAACGGTGTAATTGCAATAAATCTGCTATTAATAATATCTTTTAATTCTGAAATATTTGATAATGCTACCATTTGAATAGATTTAGTAATATCTCTAAATTTCTCGTACGCTTGTACTTTTTTCTTTAATGCTTTTGGATTTCCCAATTTTAAGTATTAATATAATAAAAAGTAATCAAAACTATTAAAATTATATAAAAAAATATTAATAAAAAAATGAATAATTATTTAATTGGCCTTTTTTATAACAATTTACAAACAATATAAAAAAGAAAGCAGCAATTATAAAAGAATTATCATTACTTGGAATTGGATATGTAAAATATTTACTTCTTGTATCTGTATCTATTGCTCCTACTACTGGAATTTTTAAAGAATTACATTCCTTTACAGGAGTAATCATTTTATTTGAATTTATTATAATTGCAACTTCTGGTATAATATTTAAATTTTTAAAAAAACAGTAAAAAATAAAAAATCTCCAATATTTATTTATAATCTTTAAATGTTTATACCATCTAACTCCAGCTTCCCTTGTCTGAAAAGAAAAAAAAATCATTTTAAATAATAAAAAAGTAAAGGAAAAATAGTATTTTACCCCTTTCTTTTCAGGAAATAAATCAATTAAAATGTCTAATGCCTGCATATGAAAATTAGAAAGTAAGCCATGTTTCCAGGAATTAAATACAAAAGAATGATTATTTTTATATAAATGATAAATAAAAAAACTAACGATTCTTTTATCTAATGAAGAAATATTAGTATAATAAAAAAACAAATAACTATTTTTTGAACCTAAATATTTTAAAAAATTGCAAGCTTTTTTTAAAAAAAAAATAGTTACTTGCAAATTAATTATATGTAAATTGTTACGTACTCCTGAAATAAAAAAAGAATTCATTGGATATACTTTATTTTTTTGTTCTCCAATATGTACTCCTAATTCAAATAAAAAATTAGTTAAATATAAATTCATATTAATAAATACTTGAGTTTAAAATATAGTGATTTCTAGCTAATTGATTATATTGTTTTTTAGTAGAATAACCACGTTTATAATTAGTTAAAAATATAGAACCAAGCATTGCTATTAATAAATTTAAACCTGCTAACATTAATTGTATTGGATAATACTCATATAACATAATACCTAATGATTCTACTGTAAAAAATCTAAAAAACTCATCTGATTTTAAAACTAATAAATTATATATGTAATTTATATTTATAGTAGAAACAAATAAATCATTAGTTTCAAATATTAATAAATAGTTATAACATAAACTTAAAAAAATTTCAAAAAATAATAAAATTAAAATAAATACACCTATTGTTAAATAAGTTAATTTATCTGTTTCAATTTTCTGAATATTTAACATCATAACAATAAATAAAAATAATACTGCTATTGCTCCAACATAAATAATTAAAAAAACAAATCCAGAAAAATCAATACCAAGTAATATAAAAATAATAGATGCAAAAAAAAAAACTGAAATTAAAAAAAGTACTGAATTTATTGGATTCAATACTGATATCATCATTATTGCAGAATATATTATAAAAATATATAAATAAAAAATTAAGTATGTAAACATGTAAAAAAATAAATTATAAAAATTTCAAGTAATCAAAGTTAACTAATTATATATTAAACAAGTATTAAATAAATTAAAACATAAATTACAAATAATATAGGTATTTTATATTGTCCATGACTACCAAAATAAGACTCCCAAAATTCACTTTCAGAAATTCCTTTTAACCATTCAACTAAATTAGCAATATCAGTTAACCATACCCTAAATTTTATATATTTCCAAAAGTAATGCCATCCTATACAAAGAAAAAAAATTTCTACTTTATCATTCAAATCAAAATTATACTTAGTTTCACAATATAAACATGTGTCTTTATAAATACGTGCAGTGTGATATTTTGGTAAATAGACTAAATAATAGAAAAAAAGATTAAATGGTACATTAAGCATTATATATATATTATAATAAAAAGAAAAATAAAAATTATAGTATTTCAAATAATTTTGTGCACAAAATAAAATAAAATAAGATAATTTTGTTAATTTTTCAATTATTGGTACTAATACATAAATATCAAATAAATAAAAATAATAAAAAAATTCATCATACCAATCAAGTATTTTTATTAAGAACCTATTATTTTTTATAAATTTATTTAATTTAGATTTAAATTTATTTTTTCTTATTCTATAAAAATCAAGTTCATTAATTGTATTATTAAAATTATTTATAGATTGATTTATTGAATTTTTTTTATTATTTAAATATAATAATAAATTAAACAAACGACAAATCATTTTTGATAAAAAACCTAAAAAAAAAAAACCTACTACTACTTTAGTACAAAAAGGATCTTGTGTAAAACCCATATAAAGCATATTATAAATATAATCTTTTATATCACAAAAAATATCTGGTAAATCCTGCATTATAAACCTACGATTACTATACCATTGATGTATAAAAAACTGAGAACCATCTTTTAATTCTACCCATGAACGTTGATAATAACGTTCTCCCCACTTAGGATTACTAGACCAATCAACATAATAAACTTCTGGATCCCAAAGTTTATCATGAAATCTTACCTCATGTGCTATATCACGTACGTTATACATACGAAAAAGAGCATGACTTCTATAGTAAGGATAATGTACATGCACTGATTTAGGATCAAATTGTTTTGAATATCTTATATCTGCATGATACACATTACCTACAACATGTGAATAAAAGTATTTAAAATAAATAATTACTATCTCAACACATTCCCTAAACGTATAATGTTCTGAAATATATGGATATAAACTTGCTAAATATTCAATAAACTCTTTTGTGTAATGATATTTACCCTTCCATCGTAACCACCTTCTACCTATATCATCTTTAAATATCTCATATCTAGGTGTAAGTCTTCTTTCTTTCCATAACATCTTCATATGAGTAATATTAAAGATAGGAGGAAATTCAACATAACTTTGAATTTTAAAATATGTATTATTTCCAATATCAATAATTTTATCCCTGTAACTTTTTACATACTCAATATCAGTAAAAAATTTTTTTATAAAATCTAACATTATATTTACTTATTTATAAAAGAAATGTAATCAATAATTATAATTTATATATATATAATTATTATTTTTTTTCATAAAAAAAATAATAATTTATATATATGTTATTATTATTTTTTTTATGAAAAAATAATTAAAAATTTAATTTTTCTCCTTTTAAATAAAAAGAATAATCTAATATTATTCTAAAATATGAATAATATGGATATTCTGCTTGACCAATATTATAATTTAATACATATATTGAAATATATAATAAAATCCAAATAATATCAACAAAATGCCAATAAATTAAAGCCAATCCATAACCTAAATTACGTTCTTGACTAAAATGATAATAATATAAACGATCATGTTGAAAGTTTAAAAGTAACATTCCCACAATAACATGAAGTCCATGAAATCCTGTTAATAAATAAAAAGCAGATCCAAATACACTATCAGATATGTCAAATAATAAATGCATATATTCTTCAAGTTGCATTACTAAAAATAAATAACCAAATAAAATACAAAAAATTGAATAAAACATTGCTACATGCCAATCTTTCATTTTCATCCAATAATGTGCACAATTACCAATATAACCTGATGCAATTAAAATTAATGTAGCAATTAATGGTTTTTTATACCATATTGCCATTTCTAATCCATAAGGTACAGATCTATTTCCTAAAAATGCAGAAGGATGAAAAAATCTATCAAAATATGTCCAAAAAAAACCTGAAAACAATAAAGTTTCTGATACTAAAAATAATATAAAACCTGCTGCAAGAGTTTTTCGAACTTTTTTATTATATTTTCCAAAAACCATAGATTCTTTTAACATGTCATTAAACCAACCAAATATATTATATACAAGTAAAATAAAAGAAATAATTACAAAATATCCTGTAAAATCATATTTATTTATATATAATACACCATAAAATAAAAATAAAAAGATAAATCCACATGCATAAAATGGCCAACGTGTATAAGGAATATCATTATAATAGTGAAAAAATCTTCGTTCACTAGTAAATATAACATCTTGATTAATATATTTTTCCATATTAATTCGATCTTTTTCATTTTGAAAAAAACTATATATTTTTTCTTTTTTTAAAGTCATAATATAAAAATTATTTTATAAAGTAATCAAACTATCTATTTCTATTTATTTTTATGAGGATAGAGAAGGATTTGAACCTTCGCTTAGAAAAACTAAACTTGTGTTCCAAACAAGCACATTTGACCACTCTGTCATCTATCATCATTTTATATAAATAAAAATAAATTACTTTCAATTTAATGTTCTGAAGTGGACTTGAACCACTGACACGAGGATTTTCAGTCCTACGCTCTACCAACTGAGCTACCAGAACTATATTATTTTATAATTATAAATTATATTTAATATATAATTATATTAAATATACATAAACTTACATAATATATTCAAATTCAATTAAATTTTTAAAAAAATTATTCTTAGATTGTTGTAATAATAAAGAACATTTTTGAAGTGTTTCAGAATATATACTTATATTATCTGTTTTATAATAATCAATAACATAATTTAAATATAAATTATTATCAATATAATTTTTATTTTCAACATAATTTATATTAATATTAAAACTTTCAAAAAAACTATTAACATTATACAATGGAAAAAAAATACTAAATTTAAAATTATATAATTTTTGAATATAAACTGATGCAAAAAATATATATTCTGTTGAAATATTTTTTAACAATAAATCATAAGATAATAAATATTTATCTAAATTTAAAAATAAAGAAGAAATACTATAAAAATTATTTGTTAACGATATTACTTGAGATGTAGACTGTACAAATCCTAATGTATTACTAAAAAATGATTGTGTCTCAAAAAAAGAAGTACTTGGAATTAAAAAAGTAGTATATTTTTTTATACTTTCATTTATATTAGTACCATGATATATCAATTCATCTGAATTCGAATAATTTAATAATTGTAAATTACTATTATTCATATCTAATTCTTTATTATAAAGATAAAATATCTTGCTATTTATTATGTTAGAATAATTACTACTATTATTATTTAAATATCCTAAATCAGCTATAGTTATACTACTTATATTAGGAAAAATAGTAGAAAAATTAATGTTTTGCTTATTAATATTAAATTTAAAATTTATATTTGAAATCATATTAAATTTATAAATAGCTAAACCATTCACTATTTGTGTTACTTCATTTTCATTAAATATTTTTAAACTATAAAAATGTTTACCTTCTAAAATAGAAAAAAAAGTAAAAAAACTATTAGATAAATGAATGAAATCATAATTTAAATCAATATTAAAACCAATATAACCAATACTAACAGTATTACCTTTATGCATCTTTATTTTTTTGATTCTGCTATTTAATATTGGATTCTCTTTTTTTAAATTTATATTATTAAATAAATAAGTAGAGCAAGACTCAAATTGACTTAATGAACTGTTTAATAAATAATTAAATCTAAAATCTATATTTATAAATGCAGACAACATAGAATTACATTGAATATTATTTATTCCTAAAAAAGAAAATAAATTATATACTATAAAATAATCACTAGCTGAACTAAAATAATTACTTAATTCTATTTTAATTAATTTTTGCCAGTTATTATATCGATTTAAATTATAAAATGAAATTAAACGACTAAATAAAGTATTAAAAAAAAAAGAAATGCTATATATTTGTAAAGGTTCATTTTTATTCAAACGTAACATTGGATAAACTAAACGATTTTTCTTTAATCCTTCATAAGAAAAACGTATCTTATCAGTAATCCATTCTTCATTTAAAAAATCATTACGTTTTGGTAAAATACGCATTATCTCATTTCCTTTAATATCTACTCTTATATTACTACCTAAACTATCAAAAACATCAATAGACTCAATACTTTTTAGTTCCCATGGTCTTGCTTTAAATGCATAACTTCTAGAAGTTAATGCTCCAACTGGACATAAATCCACTATATTACCAGAAAGTTCATCTATAAACGGTCTTTTTAAATATGTTCCAATTTCTGTTATATCTCCTCTTCCTAATCTACCAATGGAATAATTACCAATAATTTCTTCTGAAAATCTAATACATCTAGTACAATGAATACAACGAGTCATTATTGTCTTTACAACAGGTCCCAGAAATAAATCTTGAACAGATCTTTTAATTTCTTTAAATCTACCACGATCACTACCATAAATTATGGCTTGATCTTGTAAATCACATTCACCTCCTTGATCACAAATAGGACAATCAAGTGGATGATTAATCAATAAAAATTCAGGTATATTTTCACGTGCTTTTTTTACAAAAAAACTAGTTGTATATATATGCATATTTCTCATTAATGATGTAGCACAAGCAATTACTGGTTTTAAGGAAGATTTTAATTCAACCATACACATTCTACAATTACCTGCAATTGATAATTTATCATGATAACAAAAACGAGGAATATTAATATTCAAAAATTCACAAAATTGAATAATTGTTAAAGACCAATTATCCAAATAAATCTTTTTATCATTAATAAAAATAATATTATTTTTATCTAATTTCAAAAAAACTGGAGATTTTTTAAAAAACGATATCATTTATTATAATAAAAAAAAACTATCATTGATAAATCAATTTTTTAAATAATTTAAATAAAAAGAAAAGAATAGGATTCGAACCTACGATATTTAGTTTAGCAAACTAACCCTTTTGACCACTCAGGCATCTTTTCTCAGAATAAATATATTTTGTTATAAAAATTTAAAATATACAATTGTATATACAATATAATTATATTACTAAATAATATTCATTTTTATGAAATTAAAAATGATATCCCCTTAACTTTTTAAAACTTAAATACTTTAATAATCTATTAAACGAAAAATTATTTGATTTCATTCCTTTACGTAAAAACTGTTTCTGTTTAAATGCATTCTTTACATTTGAAACCAACTCTTTTTTAATCTCACCTTTCAAAAAAAAATGAGAAATTAATATATTATACAAAATATAAGAAGTATTAACCTTATTTTTTTTATTTAATTTTTTAATACGTCTCAACATTTCATTATTTCTAATATTTTTAGTAATAGTACGTATTGCTAAATTAATTCGTTTTTTGTATGGAGTAATTCTTGGTATTAATAATGTACGATTTTGTCTTTTTTGCTTAGAAAATTCAAAAATAGATTGGCTATTATAAATAGATTTCGCAAAAAAAAATAATGGATTACAAAGAATTAGCTCTTTAATTAAAAATAAACTTTTATTTAATATTAATTCTGCTTTTGATCGTTTACCATTTTTTAAGATGAAACCAATAAACTTTAAATAAAGAGAATTCATATTCCAATAATTATAGAACAATTTAACTTTATCTTTAATTGTTATAGGATAATCAAGAAATTTAATTTTAATATTTGAGAAAATAATACAAGTAATTATATTTCTTCTTCTCATTTTCTTTGCTAATCGTTTCATTCGTATTTTTAAAATTCTTTGATTTTTTAGTAATAAATTAATATTATCTAGTTTTTTTTTTGCTGTTATTCCATTAATATTATCTTTAATTGAATTTTCAAATATTGGTAATTTATTTGTTTTTACATACTTTCTTAAAATAATATTTACATAACCAATATAAGATTTTAAAAGTTCCTTTTTTTCCTTTAAATAAAAAATTTTTTTTACTTTTTCTTTTTTTGGTCTATAACGTACATGAAATACACGTTTTTTTTTTCTTTTTTTAAAAAAAGCTAAACGATCATTAAAAAAATTCAAATATCCGCCCAACTTAAATATTAATTTAGTATTTTTTTTATCTATTAAGGCAGGAGAATAAAATTTACTTACCTTTTTTAACTCCTTAATTTTTTTTTTTGCTTCTCTTGAATACTTGCTACTACGTTTTAAAAACTTAAAATAATTTCGTCTTAAATATAAACGATTAAAAAAATTCTCTTCGAAATTTAAAAAATTTAAAAAATGATAGCTGTTATCTATTCTTATTTTTAATATATCATTATACCTTTTAATAGTTCTATGAAAAAAAAAATAATTAGAATAGAAACGTTTTTTTTTATTTTTTTTTTTTAAATATATTCTATTTTTTCTTTTCCATTCTTTCCACTGTTTCCAAACAATTGAAAATCTATATGTAAAACTTTTAGAAAAAAGTAAATTATATCGTACTTTACGATATAATCTTTCTATTAATTCTTTTTTATGGACTTCAAGAGATTCTAGAATCTTTTTAAATTTTCGTCTAAATTTCTTATTTAGTCTTGTAAGTCCATAAAAAAAACGTTTACGAAAAACTCTAATATTTCGTTTGAATCTTTTATTTCGTTTTACTAATTTAGAAAACTGTAAACTAAAATTTATTTCAATTATTTTAGAGAATTGAATTTTTTTTTTTTTTAATAATGGTTTATTAATTTTTAATAAACAATCTAAATCTGCTATTAATTTATTTTTTAAATTTCTATTATTTCTTACTAATTTATTTATGTTATTATAATTATTTAAAACTAACATTCTATATAAAAATATATCATTTTTTAATGATTAATCTTCTTATTCATTTTGTTAAAAAATCTAATTTTTACCTATAAAAATTATATACTAATAAATATATTAATATATAATAAAAAGAAAGAAAAAAAAAACATTAAAGTTAATGTTATTGGTAATAAAATTTTCCATCCTAATTTCATTAATTGATCATAACGGTATCTTGGAAAACTTGCACGTACCCATATGAAAATAAATAAATGAAGAGATGCCTTTATTGATAACCAAAAAAAAGAAGGTATGAAAGTTAAATTAAATGGTGCTAACCAACCTCCTAAAAAAAAAATAGCAATTAAAGTACTCATAAAAATAATATTTCCATATTCTCCTAAAAAAAATAAAGCAAATGCAATAGATGAATATTCTACATTATAACCTGCTACTAATTCTGCTTCTGCTTCTGGTAAATCAAATGGAGCACGATTTGTTTCTGCTAAAGCAGATATAAAAAAAATAAAATATAATGGAAATAATGGAAATATAAACCATACATATTCCTGAGATAATACAAAATCTACTAAATTAAAACTATCACACATTATAATCAAACTAATAAAAACTAAACCAATTGTTACTTCATAAGAAATCATTTGTGCAGCTGAACGTAATCCCCCTAGAAAAGCATATTTTGAATTACTTGACCATCCAGAAAATATTATACCATATACTCCTAAAGAAGAAATTGCTAATAAATACAAACTAGAATATGAAATATCAATTAAAAGTAAAGAATCACCAAATGGTACAACTAACCATAATAAAATACTACAAAAAAAGGTAAAAATTGGAGCAAATAAAAAAATAAATACATTAGAATGACTTGGAATTATTATTTCCTTTAAAAATAATTTTAAACCATCTGCAATTGGTTGTAAAAAACCAAAAAAACCTATTACATTTGGTCCACGACGTCGTTGTATACTACTCATCGCTTTACGCTCTAATAATGTGGTAATTGCAATACTTAAAAGTAAAAAAATAATAAATACAAGCAATAATAATATTATTTTCAATAGACTAAATAAATTTTCTTCTATACTTATATAAAAACTTAACATTTTTTTATCTATTTATATAAAACATACTAGATATGAAAATAAGAAAAACAATTATTTTTTTTTAATTATTCTTTTAATATAAAAAAATGGTCTTCAACAAAAAATTATCGGATTTTTAGTATTAATAAGCTGACTATTTACATAATATAAACTTTTAACCTAAAAAGTAATAATCTATTACTATCCTCATAGAAAACAAAATCTTAAAACTTCTTACTTAGATGCATTCAGTAATTATTTTTACGTACGTAGCTACCCAACGATGCTCTCTATTTAAACATTAAACAATTGGTACACAAGAGGTACGCTTTTTTCAGTCCTTTCGTACTAGAAAAAAGTTGAAATTTATTTTCTATTCATTTACAGTAGATAGGGACCGAACTGTTTCACAACGTTCTGAACCCAGCTCACGTACCACTTTCATTAGCGAACAGCTAAACCCTTGGAACCACTTTCAGCTCCAGGATGTGATGAGCCGACATCGAGGTGCCAAACAACTCCGTCGATTAGGACTCTAAGGAGTCATAAGCCTGTTATCCCCGGCGTACCTTTTATCCGTTGAGCGATAATCTTTCCACACAGAATTATCGGATCACTGTGACCAACTTTCGTTCTTGCTATATTTGTTAATATAACAATCAAGCAAATTTATACCACTGAATATTTCAAGTAACTATCTTCTATTACTGAAATTTACCTTTGTACACCACCGTTACTTTTTAGGTGGTTTCCGCCCCAGAAAAACTACCAGTCATAAAATATCATTCTAAAAAAAAGAGTACTAATTCTAAAAAAAGTAATATTTCAAGAATAATTAAACTATTTTATAAAAAATAAAATTTATACCTATCCTACATTTTTTAAAAAATTAGAAACTATTTATGATTATAGTAAAGGTGCACGGGGTCTTTCCGTCTAGCTGCAAATACTCTGCATTTTCACAGAAAATACAATTTCACTGAGATAACATTGGAGACAGTGGAAAAGTCGTTACACCATTCATGCGGGACAGCAATTAACTGCCAAGGAATTTCGCTACCTTTGGACCCTCAAGATAGGGCCGTCGTTTACCGGCTTTTATAGAAAAAGCTTATTTTTAAAAAACATTTTCTTTTCAAATAACCAGCACCGGACAGGTGTCAGACGCAATACATCATATATATTAATTTAGCAGCGTCCTGTGTTTTTGTTAAACAGTCGCTTTTCCCTGCTCTGTTCCATTATTTATTTAAATAAATAAATAATACTCCTTCTTCCGAAGTTACGGAGTTATTTTGCCGAGTTCCTTCAATGTTATTATCTCAATCGCTTTAGTATACTCTACTTATCTACGTGTGTCCGCTTCGGGTACGGTCTAAAATACATAACACCAATAAATGATAAAAGTTTTTCCTGAATGTAATCAAAGACCTTTTATTAAATCTTATTATATACATTGTTACTTTTATTAGAATATTATTATATCTTCATTAAAAAATATTTTTTATTTATTTTCTTAGAAACCGTTTAATTCAGTTAAGATAATCTGAAAAGATGAAACCCTTAGATTTTCAGCGATAATGTTTCTCACATTATTTAAGTTACTCATGTTAACATAGTTTCTTCTGATTTTTTCAAAAAACATAAATTGTTTATCTTTAGCAATCTACAGAATATTCTGCTACTTTTTATTGTAACTTCAGCAATATATTTAGACTCTATACATTTACAGAGTGATTATGTTACAATTCAGTGAGCATTTACGCTTTCTTTAAATGATGACTGCTTCCAAGCCTACATCCTGAATGATTTTATACATATTAACTCCTCATTCACTAAACATATATTATGAGACCTTAGTTTACAATTTGGGCTGTTTCCCTCTCGAATATAAATCTTATCACTTATATTCTGACTATTTATTAAATTCATTATATATTAGTATTAAAAGTTTTATTGTAGTCAGTAAGATATGGTGGTCCCCATCATACAATGAGTGCTCTACCCTAATATGACTTAATAAATGCTCTACCTCAATAGATTTCGCAGAAAACCAGCTATTCTAAGTTTGATTGGCCTTTCACCCCTATTCACAATTCATCCCAGTATTTTGCAACATACACGAGTTCGATCCTTCAATAATTTTATTCAAACTATCTTCAATCTGATCATGAATAGATCACTTAGCTTCGGGTTATATAAAAATAACTATTGTTATCTTGTTTTTACTTTGCCTATTTTTAATAAATTAAGCTTGCTATTCTTATATAGTCGTTAACCCATTATGCAAAAGGTATAATGTCACTTTATACATATATATATAAAGCTTCATATGCTAATAAGTAATAAACTTCAAGTTCTTCTTTCCTCTTTTTAAAGATGCTTTCCACCTTTCCCTCACAGTACTAGTTCACTATCGGTCATTTAGTTTTTTATAGACATATAAAGTGGTATTCATTATTCAAATAATATATGAATTATCATTTTACTTTCTTTAAATGGATTTTATTTAATACAGGACTATCACCCTCTTAAGCTGTAAGTTTTCACCTACATTTTTAATAAATCTCCATATATGTCTTTACTGCTTTCGCTCACCACTACTTACAGTATCTCTGTTGATTTCTTTTTTACTAAATAATAAGATGTTTCAATTTTTTAGTAAAAATAAAAATATATTAAAATTATAATTTTTTTATATAATTTTAAAAATGCTAATTTCATTGATTAAATACCGTTATCTAAATTAGCTTATCGTAAAAAATACGTTATTTACTAAATGCCAAGGCATCCATTTATTACTTATTAATTTTTCGTTTTAAAAACCATTATTTATTTTCAATGGTTGGAGACTGGACTTGAACCAGTATTTTCAGATCATGAGTCTGATGATTTTAAACAATATTAATCTACTCCAACATTTACATTATTCCAGGCGCAAGTTCCCTTACGCCTACCATGTTACGACTTCATCTCAATCATCAATCACCCTTTGATTATATTGATTCTTCTTTTCATATTTAATTATTAAATAACTAAATATTATAAAAAATTTAAATATAACCTACAGAACAACTGACTTTCGTGACGTGACGGGCGGTGTGTACAAGGTTAGGTTACAGATTCACCGTGGCGTTCTTATCCACGATTACTAGCGATTCCGACTTCATGTTCTCGAGTTTCAGAGAACAATCCGAACTAAGATAGATTTTATAGATTTGCTCAGATTTACATCTTTGCTTCTTTTTGTCTCTATCATTGTAGCACATGTGTAGCCCAATCCATAAGAGCCATGATGACTTGACGTCGTCCCTACTTTCATCCCACATTATGTAGGCAATCTTTCTAGTTTCTCTTTAATATTAATAATTAAAACAACTAAAAAAAGGGGTTGTGGCCGTTGAAAGAAATTAATCTAACACTTCACAGCACGGCCTTACGACAGCCATGCAGCATCTGTTTCAAGAAATTATAATTAATATATTTTTATAAATCAAATATATTATAAAATAAACATAATATTTTTTTTAAAAAATATTATCAGATAGAAATCAATTGTACTTCTACAACTAATTATCCTTTACGGAATATGAGTCTCAGATTCTAACTATCTTTTTCTTGATATAGCAAGGATTGGTAAGATTCTACGCGTTTTATCAAATTAAACCACATGCTCCACCGCTTGCAACTAACCTCCGTCAATTTCTTAAGGTTTCAATCTTGCGATCGTACTTCCCAGGCGGAGTATTTAACGCGTAAGCTGTAACATTAAATTATATTTAATTTAACATTTAATACTCATCGTTGATAGCATGGACTACTAGGGTCTCTAATCCTATTTGATACCCATGCTTTCGTGTCTCAGCGTCAGAAATAAATAGATAGTTGCTTTCGCCTTTGGGGTTCCCTTTAGTGTATACGCATTTCAACTCTGATGCTAAAAGTTCCACTATCTTTTTTATTACTCAAGTATAATAGTTTTAAAAATTATAAATTGAACTGCATAGTTTTTAATTTTTAACTTATTATACCGCCTACACACCCTTTACGCCCAATCAAGAGGAATAACACTAGCGCTACCCGTATTACCGCGGCGGCTGGCACGAGAATTTGCCAGCGCTACTCTTTAGTTTAAGTCATTATCTTAGCTAAAGGAAGAGCTTTACGATCAAAATATCTTCGTTCACTCTATTGATATTGCTGGGTCAAGCTTTCGCTCATTGCCCAAGATTCCCCACTGCTGCCTCCAAACGGAGCCAGAGCCTTGTCTCAGTCTCTATGTGGCTGTACATCCTCTCAGAACAGCTAAGCATGTCTGGCTTGGTGAGCTTTTACCTCACCAACAACCTAAAACTATAGATGCATATCTAAAAGCAACTTTTTAAGTCTTTTACTTTTTATATATATAAAAAGTTATTTAGTATTTATGTTAAACAATCATCCTAAACTTTTAGGTAACTATCAATCCACATTTTACACCCGTTCGCTACGTAAATCTTCAATTATTCTTATTAAAGAAATGAAATATATTAAAAAGACACGTACAACTTGCATGTGTTAAGCATATCAGTAGCATTCACTCCGAGCCAGAATAAAACCCTACTCTACTCGAAAATATTTTTAAATAAAAATATTTTCTATTATTTAAAATCTTTTGATCAATATCAATATAATATATATATACAGAATTATATTAATTATACAACGTACCATAATATATATTCTATACATACTTACATTTCTATTAAAATTATAATGACTCTTACGAGATTTGAACTCGTGTATCCACCGTGAAAGGGTGTTGTCCTAGACCACTAGACGAAAGAGCCACTATTATCTATCTTTATTATTTATATTTTTATTATGAATATTGTACTTTCATCATATTAAAATATTTATCATTTTTATCAGCTAATAATCTTGGTAGAATATTTCTATAAGAAAATGATTTATAAGCTAAATTCCATTTTTTTAAATCCTCTTTAAAAAAATCAATTCCTTCACTTCTAAAAAAAGCTTCTAATTCATTAGTATACATTAAATAATGTGCATATGAAGCTTTTATATATTTAGAAGCTATTAATTTATTAAATTTTAATGAAAAGAATAATTTTAAATATTTAGTATCTACTAAATCTACAAAACCATTCACAAGGGAAAAAAACATAATTACTTGATTATATAATCTATATGAATGATATACTCCTTGTTTAAATAAATCAATTATTTTCTCACCTCTGCTAATATATTGTTTTACTGATTCATCTACACTTCCTCCTAATTTTTGTACACCTGAATAAGTATTATATAAAGCATAATCTGACTTTAACTGTCTAGATAAATTATTCATTGCAGGATATTGTGCGGAAGATCCTACTCTACTTACTGATAAACCAATTGAAACTGCTGGTCTTATTCCTTTATTAATTAACTCTAATGATAAGAATACTTGTCCATCTGTAATTGAAATTACATTTGTTGGAATATAAGAAGAAATATCACCTGCTTTTGTTTCAATTACTGGTAATGCTGTAACTGAACCTCCACCTTTATTTTTATTCATTTGGCTTGCTCTTTCTAATAATTTAGAATGTACATAGAATACATCACCTGGAAAAGCTTCTCTTCCTGGTGGTCTTCTTAATATCAATGACATTTGTCTATATGCAACAGCATGTTGTGATAAATCGTCAAACACTACAAGTGAATCATGTCCTTGTTCTTGAAACCACTCTGAGATTGATACTCCTGAATATGGTGCAAGATATTGTAATGCTGCTGGTTGATCTGCAGAAGTAAATACTACTGTTGTATAATTTAATGCATTTGAAACTTTTAATGAATTTTTCAATCTAGCTGCTTCTGATTTTCTTGCTCCTACCCATACATATACGCAAGGCATTAATGTAAAATGAGTTAAAGTTTTCAATAACCCTTCTATTTCTCTCCAAAGTAAATGAATTTCATTATTCCAATGTTTTTGATGTAATATTGCTGTTATACATAATGTTGTTTTACCTGTATTATTATCACCAATTACTAATTCTCTTTGTCCACATCCAATTGGTATAAAAAAATCTATTACATTTATACCTGTCATAAATGGCTTTCTTACTGGCTCTCTATCAATTATTCCTGGAGAATTTCTTTCTATTTCAAATTTCTCTGTAACTATTGCTTCATTAAAAAGATACTCAGCTCTATCAAATTCGCTTACATTTAAACATTCTCCCACTGGATCCATTACTCTTCCAAGTACACTTCTTCCTACTGAAATTTCTACTGTTTTATATGTTCTAAAAATTAAATCATTAATTTCTAATTCTGATTGTTCTCCTTTTAAAAGTGCAATTTTTACTTCTTTTTTCTCAAGATTTAAAATTTGTCCTGTTAAACCGGAATTTTTATTTTTAAAATTTACTACTTCTCCTACATATGCAGCATCTAATCCTTCTGCTATTACAAAATAATCAAATATTTTTTTTACTTTACCTATTGTATCTGTACTTATTAAAGTCTTATTCATATCTTATTATTTGATTAATAAAATGATACTTTACTAGGTTAAAGTTTATTAAATCAATTTATAATTTATATTTTTAAATATATTGATATTTTATATTTTTTACTCTTTTTACTCATTTATAATATCCTTTTCTACATTTTTTTATCTAATTTATTAATTACTTCATTACTATTTTTATGCTATTTATTCTTCTATATTAATATCATTATCATATAAAATATAATCGTAATTCTCAAGTATTAATTTTGAAGGATTAAAATTTAATGATGTTAATAAAAAATCTAAAAACTCAAAATAAGATACTGTTTCTACACAAATTGGCATAAATCCATGATTTACTCCACATAATTCTGAACATTGTCCATAATAAATTCCATTAAAATTTGCAAAAAATACATATTCTGCTATTCTTCCTGGGATTGCATCTACTTTTATTCCTAATTGTGGTAATGCCCAAGAATGGATTACATCTTCTGATGTTATTGATGAATTTATATATGCATTTGATGGTAATATTAATCTCTTATCTACTGCTAATAATCTTGCATCTACCGCATTCATATCTATCAAACTATCAAATGCTAATTTTTCATGTATAAATGTCTCTCCTAATAATTTTAAATTATTATCATTACAAATATTTATTCCATATTCATAACTCCAATACCATTGATGTCCTATTATAGTTACATCAAATAATGTTTCTATTGCTGATACATTGTATTCTGTATTGTATACATATCCAACTGCTGGGATTATTAAATATCCTATTATCAATGTTGGAAATAATACGAATATTATATCTAATGTTGATTCTGTTTCCTTATTAAAATAAATTGAAAATTTATTATTTTCATGATTAAAATTCTCAATTATAAATAAAATTATAGCTATTACTATATACATTATTAATAATAATATTATTACTGTTTCTTTATATAACATTGCTATATTAAACATTGTATCATTTCCTATTTCTCCAAAAAAAAAATATTGAAAAAAAGTTAAATTTATCATATTCTTTATTTATTTATTACATGTTATCAATTTTTTTATACATTGAAAATTGGATTCATACCAATATCTTTAAAGATATTTATCTTTAATGATTTTTTCATTAATCTATTTCTAATGTCCATTATTATATATATTATTTTCTAAGGTCGATATGTTATTAGTATTCCTATCTTTTTCAATATTTATATTTCTTCATCCGATGGATGGGACTTGAACCCACGACTTCCTGCGTGACAAGCAATCACTCTAACCAACTGAGTTACCACCGTGTTTTGATGTCTTTGACATGCGAGAAAGTTTTTTCTCGCATGTCAAAGACATGCTCTTGTTTTTTTTAAAAAAAACAAAATTATATTAATAATACAACAATTAATATTTTTAACATAATATTAATTTATATTATTTATTCAGTTAAATATTAAATTATAAAATACTATTTTTTTAATTAATCATTAATTCGCATCAAAAATGTAATAAAAAGAATATTAAATCAAAAGCAATTTTAATAATTTAGTTTATTATATTAAGAAATTGGTAAAAGTTCATTAATATTAAATAAATAAAATTCATTAATATAATCTTCTACATTAAATATATAATCATTATCTTCTAACATAGTATTTGATATTTTTTTTCATCAATTATGCAATTTAATATAAAAATAAAATATTCATGTTTATTATTTTTATATTCTGCCAATTCATTACTATTTAAAAAAGTACTAATTAATAAATTCCATTTACTACTACAAAAAATATTTAATTTATTAATTTCTGATATTTTTCTTGTATTAATTACAACATCAATATAATAAACAAATAAAGTATTTTCTTGCTTTAAATAATAAAAATCATCTCTTAAATTTTTAAATATTTTCATATCTTTTAGTAAAGAAACTAAGCAGCCTTCTAATTTATTAATAATATTTATATTTAACATTTTTTATAAAAATTTAAAAAGGTAGCCAATCTTAATAGATCATTTTAACCAATAAATTTATTGGTCTTCTTAGTAGGATTTGAACCCACGGCCCTTCCGTTATGAGCGGAGTGCTCTACCACTGAGCTATAAGAAAAATGGTCATATAAAAAAATATAAATTATATTTTTATTTTTCTATTTTTACAACCATTATATGATATTTTTTTAACATTATTAATAGATTTTATAGTTATTATTTTATTTAAATAATAATTACGTAATTTATAAAGAATATATAATTTTCTTGTTATTTTTTTACGTAATTTTGGATATAAAAATTTTCTTTTTCTTAAAAATTTTTTTCTTCTATATCTAAAAAATTTTCTTTGTTTTTTTCTAGCTCTTAATATAAAACCATACCATCTATATTTAAATTGTTTAGTTAAAGGATAAAAATTATTTCCAATAGAATTAAAATATAAAGAAACTTTTTTTATTTTATATTTTTTTACTAATTTAGTAAAAAAATAATTAGCAAATTTATCACCAAAAAAAAAAACATTTCGAGTCAAACGTTTTTCTTTTTTTTTGATTTGTGTATTTCCAATTTTTAATTCTCCAATTGATTTATTATATATTAATTTATTTTTTAATAACACAGTAATAAATGTATTTTTTCCTAAACTTTGAAAATATATAAAAGCATGATTTTTTGAAGAATTTAATTTACTTTTTTTATTTATTTTATATAGATAACTTAATTGTTTTTTATTTTTTTTTGATTGTATATTTGAAAAATAACCAAGTAGCTTATCTTTAATTAAAGTATTAATAACAAAATTATTCATCTATTTATATAAAAACTAAATATTATATTAAAAATTAAGTTTAGATTTTAATTTTTTAGCAGTTACTGCATTTGTTTTTACTCGTTGACCCCTAATTGGCATTCCAGCTTTTAATCTTTTTCCTTTAACAGAATTAGTTAAAATACAATTTTTAATATTATTTTTCATATCATCTAAAAGATAATTATCCAAATATTTTTTTTTTTCAATAAAAAAATCTTTATATCTAAATAATATATAACTATTTTTTTTTTCTAACATTCCAAATTTAGTTTTTTTATGATAACCCGAATAAGATGAAATTATTGCACTTATATTTTTTCCAATACCGTAACGTTGTTTGAAGAATTGAAAAATATTTAAATTTCCAAGATCTGAAATTTTTTTTGTTTTATCTATTCTAAAAGGTAATATAGAATCTACCATTTTTTTTTTAATATATATACAAGTATATAATAAACATAAAATTTTTAAATAAAATACAGCTAAAGGGAGTTGAACCCTCAACCAAATTAATGGATTGGAATCTAAAACCAACATGTTTACCATTTTCATCATAGCTGCATATTATTATTATAAGCATTTACGAATATTATAAATCTAGCTAGAGGGAGTTGAACCCTCACCCTATTAAGGATCAGTGCCTTAAACTGACATGTCTACCAATTTCATCATAGCTATTTATAAAGGTGATAGAAGAGACTCGAACTCTCAACTAATGGTACCACAAACCACTACTCTGCCATTGAGTTACTATCAATTTGAACTAAACATTTTTAATATTGATAAGAAAAGGATTTGAACCTATGAACCGTATTACGGAGCAGATTTACAGTCTGCCGCTTTTGACCACTCAGCCACCTTATCGATTAAAATATTGAGTGAGGCAGGACTTGAACCTACACCATTCTGTTCCCAAAACAGAAAGTCTACCTATTAACATACTCACTTCTATACATTATAGACCAAGATAGGATTTGAACCTACGACCAATTGATTAACAGTCAACTGCTCTACCACTGAGCTACTTAGTCTTTAATTTTAAAAAAAAATAATTTAATTATTTTATTATTAATACATTTTAGTAAATTTCTTTTTCTTTGTTTGATATTTTGTAATTTTTAATAATTCTGTTGTAGTATAGTCAATTGTATGTGAGATAATTCTATGAAAATCATCTAACATAAAAGAATTATTAATCTTTATTAATTTTTCTAAATTAACTTTATTATTTTCATATAAGTATTCATTTTTATTTTGCAATGTAAAAAAAGTTTTATTTTTTATGATAAAGTTTAAATCTTTCTTAGTTAATTTAATTAAATTATTAAATATTAATAATTTTTTATAAAAAAAGTCATTAATATTTTCTTGAATAAAATATGTTTTTAAATCTAATAAACTATTATTACCACTTAAAACAAAATATAAACTATAA
>Ga0182739_1001664_pt1 | contig 22387 bp, 26 predicted proteins | sample eDN5th30CBELigBY_FD_128873 | JGI IMG/M metagenome (GOLD analysis project Ga0182739, IMG submission 128873) | Enriched backyard soil microbial communities from Emeryville, California, USA - eDNA 5th pass 30_C BE-Lig BY (version 2) (version 2) | ecosystem: Environmental > Terrestrial > Soil >...
TGGATGAAGAAGACCGGGATGTTGTTGCCGACGAGGTCCCAGTTGCCTTCCTGCGTATAGAGCTTGACGGCAAAGCCGCGGACATCGCGGGCGAGATCGAAGGAGCCCTTGTTGCCGGCGACGGTGGAAAAGCGGACGAAAGCCGGCGTCTTCTCGCCGGCGCGCTGGAAAATATCCGCCCTGGTATAGGCAGCGAGGGACTCATACGTCTCGAAGAAGCCATGTGCTCCGTACCCGCGCGCATGCACGACCCGCTCTGGGATTCGTTCGTGGTCGAAGTGGAATATCTTCTCGCGGAAATGGAAGTCGTCGACCAGCAGCGGCCCGCGGGCGCCGACGCGAAGCGAGTTCTGGTCATCTGCGACGGGACCGCCCTGCGCCGTCGTCAGAACGGGTGTTTCGCCCTCGGCAACCTGGTGCAGCTCGCCGCCATTGCCACGCGCCATCTTCTGGTCGTGGATCTGCGCGGCCGTCACCTTGGATTTCGAGGGTTTCGCTGACGCGGGTTTCGAGGATGTATTCTTGGCCATTGTGCGCTCCTTGTTTGCGGATGGCCAACAACAAGCGCCGCGAAAGGTTCCGTACGCCGACACATTCTTAGTCTCCGGCGATCTGGTCCGTCCGCAAACGTACGGGAACTTCGTATCGCGTCTCCGGTTTTTGACCATCCTGATAGGAGATCACCATGCAACTCATCGAAACGAATGTTCACAGCGGAGAAGGCACGACGACGGTTGAGTTCGTCGGGGAGGGCGGGGAGAAGGTGTCGGTCTGCATGGCTGCGCATGATGTGCCTGAAGGTGCCGCGGTCACGCGCGCCAAGGAGATCATGGTCCAGCTCACCGCTTTCGATTCCGATCCACCCAAGCAGGGCGGTATCGATGACGAGACCGTAAATGAGGAAGCCGCCGAGAACACTGGCTTCATGTCTGAACTGCGGAGCTAACCTATGGGGGCTCCCGTTTCGATGATCACCGGGGCCGGATCCGGAATAGGCCGGGCCACGGCAGAACTTCTTGCGGCAACAGGGCATCGTCTCGTGCTCTTCGACCGCGACGAAGATAGCCTTTCCGAAACGCGGAAAGCTCTGGTGGCTGACGCCGAGGCAATCGCTATTTCCGGTGACGTTTCTGATGAATCTGACGTTGGCGAGATGGTCCAAAGGACGCAAGACTATTTCGGCCGCCTGGACGCGGTCGTGGCGAATGCCGGCATCAACGGCGTCTGGGCACCGATCGAGGATCTAATGTCCTCCGAATGGGACGAGACGATCCGCATCAATCTTCGCGGCACCTACCTGACGCTTCACAAGGCCGTTCCGCTGCTGAAGCGTGCTGGAGGCGGGGCAATCGTCATCGTATCGTCGACCAACGGGGTGCGCACCTTCACCAGTCCCGGTGCGAGTGCCTATAGCGCGACCAAGGCAGCGCAGGTGGCCATGGCGCAGCAGCTGGCCCTTGAGCTTGGAAAACATCGCATCCGCGTCAATGTCGTCTGCCCGGGAGCGATCGACACAAACATCGTCACCGGCTCGGAAATCCGCAACCGCGCGGAAACGGAAGTGCCGGTCATCTGGCCGCAGGGCAGCATTCCCTTGACCGATGGCAAGCCGGGCCAGGCAATCGACGTCGCCAAGGTCATCCGTTTTCTGCTCAGCGCCGAGGCATTTCATATGACAGGCTCTCCGGTCTTCGTCGACGGCGGGCAGGGGTTGCTGCGATGATGGCCGTTGATGGTGGCTGGGGGCCGCATTTTTGCAAGGATGGCTCGACGGTGTTCCGGCTGTGGGCGCCCGCCGAATCCTCTTTGAAGCTGGACATCGACGGCCGCCACGTGGTGATGGAGCGGCAGGACGAAGGTTGGTTCGCGGTCCGTCTCGACCATCAGCCTGTGGGCGCTCTCTACTGCTATGTGCTTTCCGATGGCAGGCGCGTGCCCGATCCGGCCTCTCGCTTTCAGCCGCTGGGTGTCGACGGCCCCTCGTTGCTATGCGCATCCGACCGTTTTTCGTGGAAACAAACCGGTTGGTGCGGACGCCCGTGGGAAGAGGCCGTATTTTATGAACTCCATGTCGGCACGTTCACGCGGGAAGGAACCTATACCGCGGCAATCGGGCACTTGTCCGGACTTGCGGAGATCGGCTTCACCGCGATCGAACTGATGCCGATCGCTCAGTTTCCCGGCCGCTGGGGCTGGGGTTACGACGGTGTCTTCCAGTTTGCACCGCATAACGCCTATGGCACGCCGGACGATCTGCGGCGCCTTGTGGATGCGGCTCATCAGTGCGGGCTAATGGTCTTCCTCGATGTGGTCTACAATCATTTTGGACCGGAAGGAAACTTCCTTCCGCACTATGCGCCCGGCTTCTTCCATAGCGAGAATCCCACACCGTGGGGATCCCGGATTGCCTTTGAGGAACCGGCGGTACGGTCGTATTTCATCGGAAACGTTCTTCATTGGCTGCAGGCGTATCGGTTCGATGGTCTTCGGCTCGACGCCGTCGATCAGATCGCCGATGCCGGAACGCCACACATTCTGCAGGAAATCTCCGACACGGTGCATACGGCGTTTACCGATCGTCATGTGCATCTCGTTGTCGAAAACCCCAGCAATGGCGGCGATTTGCTCGCGGCAGATGAAAACGGTCATCGCCTGTTTGCGGCGGACTGGAACGACGAGTTTCACCACGCCGTGCACGTTGCTGTGACCGGGGAAGCCGACGGCCACTATGCGCCCTACAAGGACCGGCCCTGGCGGCAGATCAAGCAAGCGCTGACGGAGGGCTATCTGGACCAAGGCAAAACCACAGTCGGTTCGGCCCTGCAGCACCCTGCATCCCTGGCGCCAACAGCCTTCGTACATTTTCTTCAAAATCACGATCAGGTCGGCAACAGGGCGCTGGGTGATCGGCTACACGCGTCACTCGATCCGAAGGTCCATCGTCTCCTGACCGAAGTTCTTTTCCTCTCGCCGCAGATCCCCCTGGTCTTCATGGGCGACGAACATCTCAGCGACCGTCCGTTTCGCTTCTTTGCCGACTATAGCGGAGATCTGGCCGCCGACATCCACCGGAACCGCTTCAAGGAGGCGGAGAATTTTGGCGGCTATCCCGCCGGGGCAGGGCCAGAGGATATCGTGGATCCGAACGATTGGGCGGCCTTCACAGGGGCAAAGCTCGACTGGTCAAAACGGGACGCAGCGGAGCGTGAGGACTGGCGAGCATTCATGACTCAGCTGATCGAAATCCGCCGTCGGTTCGTAGTTCCATTGCTCGCAAACGCTCAAGGCTACGCGGGAACCATCCTGTCGGACACGGACACGGAACTCTTCATCGACTGGCGCCTGAATGGCGGGCTGCTTCAGTTGCGCGCAAATGCCTCCGACCAGCGTTGCGACCTTGATGCAGACCTCGGCGATCTCGTTTATGCGAGCTGCCCGGACGGGAATTGGGATACCGTCCCCGCCTGGTCTATGCGCCTCTTCGTTCGGTCTCCGGCGAACATGGATAATGAGGCCGGGCCATGACGGTATTGCGATGGAACTTCGCAGCGGTAGCCCGGTTCGCATGCCAGCTCACCTCTGATGACGTGCGCCCTGCAGGAGCTTGCGATCGATGACGAACACAGCATCTCAATGGCCTGGCGATCCAGCGAATGAAAGACATGCTCTGCGCAAAGGAGGATCAGAATCTACCATCCTGAAACAGTTAGGGCCGGGGCTGATCACCGGCGCAGCGGACGACGATCCCTCGGGGATCGCGACCTATTCGCAGGCCGGCGCACAGTTCGGCTTCAATCTGCTCTGGCTGATGCTGCTGACCTATCCGCTGATGTCGGCGATCCAGATGATCAGCGGCCGGATCGGCCGGGTCACCGGCTGTGGGCTCGCCGCCAACCTGCGGACGATCTGGCCACGCTCAATGGTGCTTCTCCTTGTCGGCCTGCTCTTCGTCGCCAACACGATCAACATCGGCGCAAACCTTTCGGCCATGGGGGCGTCGGCGGAACTAGCGACAGGGCTGCCGAGCATGCCGACGACAATCGCCTTCGCGGTCGTGTCGCTCGTCTTGCAGATGTTCGTGCCCTACCATCGCTACGCCTCCTACCTGAAGTGGCTGACGATGGTGCTGCTTTCCTATGTCGCCGTGCTCTTCGTCGTGGAGATAGACTGGCTGGAGGCAGCCAAGGGCTTCGTCTTGCCTTCGCTTGAGCTGAACGGCGAGACATTCACGGTTATCGTCGCGATCCTCGGCACGACAATCAGTCCCTACCTGTTTTCTGGCAGACCAGCCAGGAGGTGGAGGAGATCGACGGCAAGGATGAGGCCCAGCCGCTGCGGCAGGCGCCGCGCCAGGCAAAGCGTGAGTTGAAACGCATCCGTATCGATACTTTCGCCGGCATGGCGATTTCCAACCTGGTCGCCATTGCCATCATTATGAGCACGGCCGCGACCCTACACGCGAGCGGAAAAACACATATCGGGACTGCTGCCGATGTGGCCGGGGCCCTGAAGCCCGTCGCCGGAAACTTCGCCTTCGCGCTGTTCAGCATCGGGATCATCGGAACGGGCATGCTCTCCATTCCGGTGCTTGCGGGCTCGGCCGCCTATGCAGCGTCGGAGTGCTTCGGCTGGGCCTGCAGCCTCGAAAGCCGGCCCAAGGAGGCAATCGGCTTCTACGGCGTGATCGCCATAGCCACGGTGGTCGGGCTAGCGATCGAGTTCCTTCCCATTGATCCCATCCGCGCGCTCTTCTGGAGTGCTGTTATCAATGGCTTCGTCGCGGTCCCGATCATGGTTGGCATGATGATGGTCGTCAGCCCACGCGCGCATGAGGCAGTTCATCGCCCGCCCGGTACTTGTCTTTACGGGATGGATGGCGACGGCTGTGATGGCGGTCGCGGCGTCGGCGATGCTGATCTATCGGTAACGCCACAATGACCGGGAGGGACGAATGGGCTCCGGCTAATTGAAAGAACCGGCTGCGCCTACGGCCTGTCTTCTTGATATTGCTCGGCGCCTTCGACAGGCCGAAGCCAGGGTTCGCGGCGCTTGATCCACAGTTCGTAGGTGGGGGTGAGGAGCGTCGGCACATCGGACAAGATGCCGAGCTTGACCTCTGCTTCGCGCGTGTCGAAGGAGAAGACACGCGCGCCGCAATGAGAGCAAAAGCACCGGCCGGAAAAGCTTGCGGTCTCTCCCGTATGCTCGAACTGTCCAGCAGGCCAGATCCCGAAAAGCGTAAAGGCCGAGCCACTCTCCTGCCGGCAATCGGTGCAATGGCAGATGCCAACCCGGTTGGGAGCGCCCCGCACTGTTATCCGTACCTGTCCACAAAGGCACGATCCGGTGAGGAGCGTCATGTCGGTTGCCTATCTGTGTGGCGGTCGTCTGTGCCGCGCGGTAGCTTCGTCTCGGAGGCTTCCGGGTGGGTGCCGTCCGACACGCTGCCGGGATGTGGGTCTGAGACCTCCTCGCCGCCTGTTCGGCGTGGCCGCTCACGGCCTGGGTGTTCGACCTCCGGATTTTTACTCGTCTTGCTCATGGTTGTCTCCCTTCACGACCGGTCGGGTTGGCGTTCGTCGAAACCGACGTCCCAGTCCTTCTCGTGCTTCTTGCCAGGGGGATCGCGGTGCGCGGTGGCATCCTCGGAGCCGGTGACGACCGTCGGCTTTGCGCTTGCGACGCCGTCTGCGGACCGGTCGGCCTGCGAAGGGGCGAACTGGCCGGCGGCGTCGCTCCTGGGGCCTGTCGATCCTTTTGCGGATCTGTGCGACTTCATTGGAATTTCCTCCATGAGCTAGCGGGCAATGGCGCGGGCTAGTCGTCCAGATCTTCGGCCATCTTCAGGTGGTGTTCGAGAGCCGGAAGCGTCTTTGCCGCCCATCCCTTCAGGTCGGCGTTTTCACCTTCCGAAGCATAACGCTTGAAGACATCGACGGCGTCCTCATGGGCATCTTCCTGATCGTCCTGATAAGCATCGTCGAACTCCTTGCCCGAGAGATCCTTGAGCTCGTCAAACGATTTCTTCTGCGCGTCGGACATGCCTGTGGCAGCAGGCGCCGTCACCTTGCCGCCGTCAATCAGGCCCTTAAGTTCGGCCGTCGTCTTCTCATGAGCGTCGATCATCTGTTGGGCAAAGGCCTTCGTCGCCGCGTTACCCTTCTGCAGCGCGAGTTTGCTCGACTCGATCTCGAAGATGTCGCTCATCGATACCTCCTTCACGAAATCCTCCGTTTTGGGAGGAATGTTCAGCGCGGAGTTGACGCCTGTGGTTTCGGCGGTCGACTGGGCGAGGGCGGCGGATGAGATCAGAAACAAGGCAAGCGAGGTAGCTATCGTTTTCATGGCAGGTCTCCTTTGCTACTTGAACCTAGCAACTGCCTGCTTGTTCCATGCGTCCACGGAAGGAGCCTAGTCTTCGTTGCTCTTTCTCTCGTCCGCCGTCGCGCCCAATGTGTCGGCCACGAAGGCGCCACGAGCGCCCATCGGGCGCGGCGGGCCCGTCGTCGTATCCCGCGCCGTCTGATGTTCAAGCTCTGCGTTCACCTCGGCCCCCACGATGAGAATGCCAACCGAAAGCCAAATCCAGATGAGAAGACCCATCAGGGCACCGAACGCGCCATAGGCGGCGTTATAGTAGGCGAAATTGCTGAGATAGAAGGAGAAGCCGACGGACATGACGATCCACGCGACCACCGTCAGAGCCGCGCCCCATGTCAGCCACCGCAGGCGCGCCGGCGCGCGGCTTGGTCCATATCTGTACATACAGGTCACGGCGGCGAAAGCGAGCACCAGCAGGATCGGCCATCGGAGGATCAGGAGAAGCCGCTCGTCGGAGCCGTCCAGCCAGAGATAGGCCAGGATAGCGGGCAATACGGCAACGAGGCCGATCAAAAAGGTGAGCCCCAAGATTCCGCCGATTGTGAACGCAAGCCCAACCATGTTTCGCTTGAAGAAACCGCGCTTTTCGTCCTCGTCGTAGGCGACATTCATCGCGTCGAAGATCGCGAGAACGCCGTTTCGCGTGCTCCAAAGTGCGATGATCAGGCCGGCGAAGAAGGTCAATCCGAGCGTTCGGTCGCGACTTGCCGCAAGACTGGCGACCTGATCGGTTACGATCTTGAAGGAACCGGGCGGGAGAAGCGTTCCCAGGGCGTTCAGGTGATCTGCCATGGTCGATGGATCGGCGACAAGACCATACAATGAAACTAAAGCCGCCAGAGCAGGAAAGATAGCCAGCAGCAGATAGAAGGTTACACCGGCCGAGATGAGCATCACCCGGTCGGTCGTAACCTCATGGAAGACCCGCCAGAAGACATCGCGAAGACCGCGCGCCGGTATCGATTCGGGCACTTCTGCTTCGCGGCCATGCCTGTCGATTTCAGGACCAACTCGGGGCGGTCGCCACTTCGGCGCCGCCACCCAGAGCACCGCGCCGGCAATCGCCGTGAACACGATCAGCGATGTTAGCGGTGCCGGGCTTACGGGACTACCTTTCGACATCTCACAGACGGTCAGCGAGTTCTGTCATCAGTAGTCTCCCCTTCTGACGCCATACCTGGCGCCCAGAATGAAGGACAAGGCGGTAACGAAGCCGATGGTTGCCAGAGGTTGTTCGCGAATCATTCGCTCGACACGGCGTTCGATCACCCCGACCTTGGCACGTGCGGTGCTACTGGCGTCGGAGGCGGTGGCGCGGAAGCGGTCACGGACGTTCTCGAGATCGCATCGTATCGCGTGAAGCTCGGCGGCATGATCATCTCTCGACGCCGAGGGATCGTTCGATGGGTCGAGCCCGAGAAGTTCGCTTTCGTGGGGCTCGGCCTCCACCGCTTTCGAACCGGTCGCGGTGGCGGTATGCGTTACCGAAACCGGGTCGGACGCAGGAAAGGTATCTTCCAGTCCCTTATCCAGACGAGTCTTGCGTTTTGCACTTTGCTCCGCCTGCTCAGTAAGCAACGACAAAACAGCCGGCGAAATAGGTTCCTTGTCCACATGCACCTCCATAAGCCTATGCGGCTAGATCAGCTTGGAAACGGCCTGCTGTCGACAGACGAACGTTCTGAAACCGGCGTCGTGTCGGTTTGCAAACCGGGAACGGTCCATGAATGCCAGGCGGTAATGCTGGTTGTGACGAAGCTCGCCCAGGCTAGGGCGGGAAGGAAGGCAAGCCTCAAGCCGATCTCAGCGAGTTCGTTCCAAGCGTCCAGTCCGTTTTGCGAGACGGGCTCCTCCGCATCGGATGCGCTGTTACGGGCGGGGTATGCTATCACCCCACGAGGGACGGGCTCACCGATAGGATTGAGGGTCATTCTGATCTCCAGTTTCATGATCGCAACGGAAACCAAGTCCTGGATCGGAAGTTCCCCGCCAGGCAAATTTGCGGGCAATCAGGCGAGCGGCAGCATTGAGCTTGCTCCTTGTGCCAGAGTGGTAGTCGACGGATGTCACCCGGGTGAGACGTGTCGGATGGAGCGGTCCGCGATGTTGTAAGTCGATCCAGCGCTATCTATCTCTCCGCGTGTATCTCAGAGGGCACGACATTGGCGAAACGCGCAGGAAGCGCCGATCTTCCCCTGCATGGCGGAAAAGTTCCGAGATGGCTCGGGGACCGTATGACGCGGCTCGGCGCGGTCATCACCGAGGCGATCGTTCATCACTATGGTCGTGACGAATATCTGCGGCGGCTGGCCAATCCCTTCTGGTTCCAGTCCTTCGGCGCCGTCATGGGAATGGACTGGCATTCCTCGGGCATCACGACCAGCGTTCTCGGCGCCCTGAAACGCGGTCTGGTTCCGCTCTCCGGCGAGTTGGGCCTGCATGTCTGCGGCGGGCGCGGCGCCCAGTCGCGCAAGACGCCAGGCGAACTGATGAGCATCGGCGATCGTGTCGGCCTCGACGGCGCGGGGCTTTCGACGACGAGCCGATTGGTCGCGAAGGTTGACAGTGCTGCGGTGCAGGACGGGTTCGATCTCTATCTGCACGGATTTGTGGTTGCCGATGACGGCAAATGGGTTGTTGGACAGCAGGGAATGAACGGTGACCGGAGGCAGGCTCGCCGATACCACTGGCTATCCGAGGGGCTGACCGGTTTCCTTGACTCGCCGCATGCGGCCATCGAGGGGAGGGACCAGGGGGAAATCGTCAATCTCGCTGACACGCGCGCCGAGCTGTCGCGCGAGGGGCAACTCGATCTTCTTGCAACGCTCGGGCCCGACCGTATCCTTCGTGAACTGGCCTTGATCGAGAAAGCGCCGGCATGCGGCGTGAAAGAAAACGGCGCGCAACTTACCTTGCCGCATCTCGTGATGCCTGCACATCACAATGTCCGCGAAAGCGACGTCAACATGCGGCGCCTGCACGGCAATCTCGCCGCGGCAGCGGAGCGTGGACCGGCCGACTTTGAGGATCTGCTCCTCACACCAGGTGTGGGCGCGCGCACCGTTCAGGCTCTGGCCCTGGTGGCCGAGGTTGTACACGGCGCACCCTGCCGCTTTTCCGATCCCGCCCGCTTCTCCCTCGCCCATGGCGGCAAGGACCGGCACCCTTTCCCCGTTCCGTTGAAAGTGTATGACGAGACGATCGGCGTGATGAAATCCGCGGTCCGCAAGGCGAGGTTGGGGTTGGACGAGGAATTGCAGGCGCTGAAGCGGCTTGACGAGCAAAGCCGGCAACTCGAACGCTATGTGACGGGGCCCGATCTCAAGGAGATTGTTGCCGGTGAATTTCGGCATTCGGCAGCCGTCGACGGCCGCAGCGTGTTCGGCTGGGAACGTGATCTCAGGACGTCGAATTCAGACGATTAGGCCTGCCCGATGCGACGAGCTATACATTGGTCTCTCAGCATTTTTCCGTCCTGCAGTCTGGTAGAAAGAACGCGATCGATGCTTCTGCCAAATCCTCTGGCGCCTCTTCCGCCACATGGTGCCCACAATCGATGCCGTGGCCCGTTACCTGCAATTGCGCCCAAGGCTGCCACACGGCAAGTACATCGCCGTAAATGTCCACCAAGTCGTCGCGGAGCGACCAGATGACGTGCAGCGGGCAGGCCACCGTCCGCCCTGCGGCCCGATCTTCGCGATCATGAACATGGTCGATGAATAGACCCGCGCGATAGTCGCCGAGCATGCCCCTGACGGTGTCAGGGTTACTGATCGCTGCCATAAAGTCCGCGAAATTTTTCGGTCCGAGCTTGTCCTTTGAGCCGCCATACCATGCGGCAGGATCTGCCATGATCGCCTGCTCGGGCTTGTCCGGCTGTGCGAAGAAGAACCAGTGCCACCAGCGCGACGCAAACTCTGCGTCACCGCGCTCGAGCGCTTCCAGGATTGGCACACCGTCCAGGATAGCCAGCTTTGTTATGCGGTCAGGGTAGTCCATTGCGGCCCGAAACGCCGTGTAGCTGCCCCGGTCGTGGCCAGCTAGGTTGAACGTCCGAAAGCCGAGGTGATCCATGAGCGCGATACAATCGCGCGCCTTTGCACGTTTCGAGGATGCGATAAAGTCATGCGCATCGCTTGGCTTGCTCGATTGGCCGAAGCCGCGGAGATCAGGGCAGATGACGGTGAAGTGCCGGGCGAGGAGCGGCGCCACCCGATACCAGGTCGTATGGGTACGTGGATGGCCATGTAGAAGGAGAAGAGGCGGGCCGGAACCTCCGTATCGAACGCGCAGAGTTGCCTCCGGCAGGGCAATCATCTCAAGCGTGAAAGTTTCAAACATGTTCGAGCGACTCGTTGGGCAAGAGATGCGGAACCCTTGCGCTAGCTGTGATGGGCAAGCTTCCGTCCCTCAGGACTATTTCTGTCTTGGCTGTTTCAGGCTGCGGCCCGCCGCGACCTGCTGTCCGCGCCGCCTAGCCGCTGCGGCCTCATGCAGCGTCCTTGCGGCATTGCGAACCTCTGCCTGGAACGCCAGATCCTTTTCATAGGCGACGTGATTGGTTGCATAGGGCTCCCAATAGCCGATGTACCGATCCACCTCGGCCAGCGTGCCGGCCGGTTCGAGGTCCATCGATTTTAGCCAGTCGGAGACAGAGCGGCGCACATTCTCCGCACCTTCCGTATCGCCATGCACGATGACCGAGAAGACCCGTCCCGCCAGGTGGCGCGGATAGCTCCAGCCCTTCATCTCGATCTCCTTGGCTTCCTTGGCGTGCTTCCCGTGGGTGGATGTCGGATCGGGGTTGCCGCCATCGGCGCAGACAAGCCGATCCATCATCAGCTTCAATGGTGACGAGGTCTGATACCAGTTGACGGGCGTGACGATCATGATGCCGTGCGCCTCCACCCACAGCGGATAGATCTCATTCATCCAGTCGTGGACCTGTCCCAGCGAATAGTTCGGATAACAGGAACACGGCCAATGACAGAGCGCTGCCGACGTCGAGAAGCAGGCTTTGCAGGGGTGGATCTGACGGCCATATTCGGATGCGAGACGACTGAGGTCTAGAACGGCGATATTCACGCCGGTTTGCTGCTGCAGTTCCTCTCTCGCGGCTTCCACCATGCGGTAGCTTTTCGACAACTCGCCGGGACAGGTATGCTCACTACGGGAGGAGCCGTTGATCAGCAGAAATCTCAGAGGACCATTCGCATCTTCGTGTCGTTGCTGGGCTGCTTGAATCGCTTCGCGGGCGGCAATCCAATCCAATGATAGATCGTATTCGGGATCGGCGTAGCCGGGTCCGGCTTTTCTGGTCTTGGGAGACTTTCGGGAGTTTGCATAGGCATCCCAGGCGGCGGCTGCGATTTTGGCGAGCTCAGGCGATAGACTGTCGTAGGCGGGATCCTGAAACTGGTTGAGGAAGCGGCGCTTGAACTCTTCCTCCGAAAGGCGAGGGCTGGGACTGCCTTTTCGCGGCTCGAGGTCTGCGGGGGATTGCGGTTCTGGCGCTGACATCGGCTGCTCCGTCACTGAGGAGCATGAGAAACGTCGATGGCCGCTCTGCGTTCCTCAAGACGCGAACCGCGCAGAGGGTACGCGGAGTTTGAGGTAGGAGCGGCCGCGACGGCCGCCTGGTAGAAGCCGTCGCTTTTTGATGTGACAAGCCGGCATATCCCTGCACGGCGCAAACCCGATGCCTTAAACTAATGTCCGGCCGAGGCCGAGAACGCTGGATGATCCTTATCGTGGAGGGCGAACCGGTCGAGCATATGCGCGCTCGCCTCGTTGACGCCGATGACGGCAACCTCGATGCCCAGGCGACGATATTTGAGCACGATCTTGTCGAGCGAACCGACGGCCGTGATATCCCAGAGATGCGCTTTCGTGACGTCGATCGTCACCTTGCGGACCGTTTCGGCGAAGTCGAAAGCCGCGGTAAAACTCTCCGCCGAGGCGAAGAAGATCTGGCCATCGACATGATAGGTGCGCTGCGTGCCATCGGCGCTCAGCGTCGAGCGGACGTGGAAGAGCTTGGCGACCTTGCCGGCGAAGAACACACCGGAGAGCAGCACGCCGACGAGCACGCCCTTGGCGAGATCGTGCGTGCCGACGACGGTCGCAAACGTCGCCAGCATGACGACGGAAGAGGAGAGCGGATTGCGGCGCAGGTCGAGGATCGAGCGCCAGGAGAAGGTGCCGATCGAGACCATGATCATGACGGCGACCAAGGCGGCCATCGGGATGATGCGCACGAGATCGTCCAGCACGAGAATGAGAAACAGCAGGAAGGCGCCGGCGACGAAGGTCGAGAGGCGTCCACGACCGCCCGAGGTAACGTTGATCACCGACTGGCCGATCATGGCGCAGCCGCCCATGCCGCCGATGAGGCTGGAGGCAATGTTGCTCGCTCCTTGCCCAATACACTCCTGGCTCTTCGAACTCGGAGTGTCCGTCATGTCGTCGACGATCTGTGCCGTCAGCAACGATTCCAGCAGGCCGACAGCGGCAAGCGCGAGGGAGTACGGGAAAATGATCTGCAGCGTCTCGAAGGTCAGCGGCACCTGCGGCAGCGCGAAGATCGGCAGCGCCGACGGCAGTTCGCCGAGATCGCCGACCGTGCGCAGATCCAGGCCGCCCCACCAGGCGATGCCGGTCAGAACGAGGATGGCGACCAGCGGCGAGGGGATGGCCCTGGTGATATAGGGGAAGAGATAGATGATCGCGAGGCCCGCGGCGATCATGGCATAGGTCAGCCCCGGCACGCCGATGAGTTCCGGCAGCTGCGCCATGAAAATCAGGATCGCCAGCGCGTTGACGAAGCCGGTAATGACCGAGCGCGAGACGAAGCGCATGACGCGGCCGAGCTTCAGGAAGCCGGCACAGATCTGGATCAGGCCCATCAGCAGCGTGGCGACGAAGAGGTATTCGAGGCCATGCTCCTTGACGAGCGTGACCATCAGCACGGCGGTTGCCGCCGTTGCGGCGGAGATCATGCCGGGCCTGCCGCCGACGAAGGCGGAGACGCAGGCGATGGCGAAGGAGGCGAAAAGCCCGATCTTCGGATCGACGCCGGCAATGACGGAAAAGCCGATGGCTTCGGGAATGAGGGCGAGCGCGACAACGATGCCAGAGAGAATGTCGGCACGAATGTTCGAGAACCACTCGTGCTTGTAGGTCGTCAGATTGAACATGGAAAAGTCCGCAAAGAAGCGCATCCAGACCGGACGGCGTCCGGCCTTGTGAACAGGTTTGATGCTTTGCGTTGTCTGGCGGATCGGCGGCCAGAAGAGCCACCCGGAGTTTCACCGGTTGTTTGGCGCGACTCGAATGTTCCCGGCCGGCCGTCGGCAGCCAATTCAGACGGTGATGAGATGATCAAGGTGGAAGCTCAAAAGCCTTTCATCGTGGCGTGCCGCGCGCAACGGAAAAAAGTGCCCCGATCATGCCGCCCGTGACAACTCCGGCCGAACCACCCGCAAGTCCGCCGATCAGGCAGTAGAGGATCGTCGAAGCCTCGAATTGCGGAGCCACCAGGATCGCGGCCACGACACCGACGACCGCGCCGACGAGGCCAAGTACGAAGCCGAGCCCGGTTACGGCATCAGACGGGTCGACGACAACCTGTTGATGGTTACCCTCTTCAATATTGAGCCGATCCTCATCTGTCATCTCATCCTCCATCCCTGGACATATGCTGCCGCCGGTCGCGGTCGACTGCATCGTCATCGTCGCTGTCGAGCAGAATTCTGGCGGCGGCCCCGTCGAGATCCTCATATTGTCTCGTTCGCAAAGACCACAGGAAGGCGAGGAGCCCACCGACACCCATGATAATCGAAAGCGGAACGAGCACACTCATCGCCGTCATGCGCTCGCCTCCGCGGCGAGTGGTGCTGTCGCCGCGCTAGATCCCGGCGTGCGTGCGAGGCGCAGCGCGTTGGCGACCACAATGAGGGAGGACGAGGACATCGCAAGGGCTGCGATGAGCGGCGTCACATGGCCGCTGAGCGCGATCGGCAGGCTTGCGAGGTTATAAAAGGCGGCGAGCGCGAAGTTCTGCCGAATGAGTCCGGCCGCCCTCTCCACGCTGTCGAACAAATCCGTCACCACGCGAAGATCGTTGCCGAGAAAAACGAAATCCGCGGCGCTGCGGCCGACGTCACTCGCCGATGTCGGCGCCATGGATGCGTCTGCTGCGCGCAACGCCGGCGCATCGTTGATCCCGTCACCGATCATCAGGACGCGCCGCCCGGACGCCTGCAGGTTCTTTACGGCGTGAACCTTCTCGGCGGGCAGGAGCCGGGCGCGTCGGTCGGCGATGCCGAGCGCGCCGGCGACCGTCTCGACGGCTTCGGGGCCATCGCCGGAAAGCAGGACAACGTCGAGGCCCCGGTCCTTGAGCGTGCGGACAAGATCTCGCGCGCCGCGACGGATATCCTCGCCGAAGTGGAAATGCGCAAGAGCCTCACCGTTCTTCGCAAGCACTGTCGTTGCCGACGCATCCTGTGCCGGCAGCGCCCATTCCGGTCGGCCAAGCCGGTAAACATCGTCTCCAAGGCGGCCTTCCAGCCCCATCCCCGCCTCTTCCCGGATATCGGCGAAGGCGGGCGAAGCATCCGTGGAGACGGCCGCGGCGGCAATCGAGCCGGCCACCGGATGGCTGGAGTTGCGCGCCAGCGCGGCGGCGAGCCCGAGCGCTTCCGGAGCGATCCCGGCGAGGTTGGCAAGTCGGGGCGTCCCGGTCGTCAGCGTTCCTGTCTTATCGAAGACGACGGTGTCGATCTCGCGCAGGCGTTCGAAAGCAGAGCCGTCGGTCGCCATCACACCGCGCTCGAAGAGGCGGCGGGCGAGCACGACCTGGACCATGGGGACGGCGAGCCCTAGCGCACAGGGGCAGGTGATGATGAGGACGGCGACGGAGACCGTGAGCGCGGTGTGCAGATTGCCGGTCGCAAGGAGCCAGGCAACGAAGGCAAGGGCGGCGAGGCTGTGGACGACGGGAGCGTAGAGGCTTGCCGCGCGGTCGGCGAGCCGGCGGAAGCGCAAGCGGCCGTTCTCGGCCGCCTCGATCATTCGCGTCATCTCGGCGACCGTGGAATCCGCTGGCGCCGCGGTGGCGCGCAGCACGAAGGGGTTGCCGAGGTTCAGTTCTCCCGCGTGCACGCTCTCTCCGGCGCGGACGCTGCGCCAAAGGCTCTCGCCTGTAATGAGGGCGGCGTCGAGCTCGGCGCGGCCTTCCTCCACCACGCCGTCGGTCGGCACACGCTCACCGGTCGCTATGGCGAGGCGCATTCCGGCTTCAATTTCTGCCAGCTCCACGTAGTCTAGCCGACCATCAGCCCGCAGCACGCTCGCCCCGCGCGGGATCAGCCGCGTCAGGGCGGCGACGGCAGAGCGCGCCTTCCGTCGCATTGCATGGTCAAGCCCCCGCCCGATCAGGAGGACGAAGATCAGCGACGTTGCGGCTTCGAAATACGCATGGGGAGCGCCGGTGATGGTGTCGTAGAGACTGAGTGCGAAACTGAGGAGGATGCCGACGGATATCGGTACGTCCATATTGGTTCGGCGATGGGAAAGGGCCTGCCAGGCGGAGCGGTAGAAACCGGCGCCGGCATAGAAAACCGCCGGCAGCGCGAGCAGCGCCGAGATTGCGTGGAACGTCTGCCGTGTCGCCGCGTCCGCCCCCGACCAGACGGAAACGGATAACAGCATGATGTTCATGGAGCAGAAGCCGGCGACGGCGAGCGCACGCACCAGTCCCACAAGAACCTTATCCTCGCCATCGATCTCGGCTGTCGGAAGGTCGGCCTGGTATCCGATAGCCGCCAGTGCTCCGAGAAGGTCCGGCGCGGTATGCCGATCTCGCCTCCAGTCGATCGTGACGCGGCGTAGCGAGAGATTGGCACGTGCCCGCTCCACGCCTGGTACCTCGACCAGGGCCGCTTCCACCGCGCCAATGCAGGCAGCGCAATGCATGGCGGGGATTGAGAGCACACTCTGCCGCAGCCCGTTGCCCAAATCACTGCTGGCAATCGCCACTTCGTCGGCGGAGCAGCCGGTGCGCGACAGCGAGATATCAAGTCCGATCTCGGCCGAACAGCAGGACATGGCCGTTACCGTATTTCTTTATAGGCGTGCCAGGTTGCATGCCCGAGCCAGGGGAAGACCACGATCAGGCCGAGAAGCCCGGTCGCGACCGAGAGGAGGAACAGACCGAGCACGATGGCGCCCCAGGCCAGCATCGGGGAGAGGTTGTTCCACACCAGCGCCGTGCTGACGCCCATGGCGGTCAATGCGTCGACGCGCCGGTCGAGCAGCATGGGAATGGAGAAGACGCTGACGGCGAAGGCGAAGCCGGCAAAGAGCGCGCCGATCAGGCTGCCGACCACCAGCATGGCCCAGCCGGTCGGCGTGGTGAAGAGCATGCCCGCGATATGGTCGAGCCCGGGGAAGGGGCGCACGCCGAAGAACAGCGCATAGACGAGGACGGCGGCGCGCATCCACAGGAGCATCAGCATGGCGAGCAACATGCCGGTGAAGAACACCTGCGCGCCCGCCATCGGCTGCACGGCGAGCATGGAACGCAGCGTCGGCTGCGCCCCTGCCTCGAGGTCGCGGCTCTTGAGATAGAGGCCGGCGGCCACCAGCGGGCCGACGATCAGGAAGCCCGCCAGCGCCGGGAACAGGAAATAGTCCCGGCCGGTACCGAACATGTAGACGATGAAGATGATCGAGGCCAGGAAGACCGCCAGCCCGTAGAGGAGGCTTGGCACGGGGTTCGTCCACAGGTCGCGCCAGCCGCTGGCGAGCCACCGCACGGGCGCACGCGCCGTGAGATGGCGCTTCCAGCGGGCATTGCGCGTTTCCTCGATGTCCGAGACCTCGGAAATCAGTTCGGGCGTCTGTTGCCGTGCGGCCATTGCCGTCTCCCCGTCAGCACGCGGACTTGGCCGCGCGATATTCGCCCGGCGTCCCGCTCTTGTCCTTCAGATGCGCCACGCAGCCCGGCTCGCTGGAGACGGCGACGTAAACGAGATGGGCGTTGGCGCCCACGAACACGACCATCGCCACCGCCGCCAGGATCCAGAGGCGGTGAACCCATTGCGAGCGGGCGGGCGCGGTGCGCGTCATCTAGGGTTTCCTCTTTCCGAGATCGTCGACATAGAGCGCCAGGACCTTGATCTCGACCGGCGTCAGCCGCTCGTCCCAGGTCGGCATATGGCCCTGACGACCGCCGTGGATGGTCGCGATGATGCGTTGCAGGCTGCCGCCGTAGATCCAGCGGTTGTCCGCGAGGTTGGGCGCGCCGAGTTCGGGATTGCCCTTGGCGTCCTCGCCATGGCAGGCGATGCAGGTCGTCTGGAACACCTCCCGGCCGCGGTCGATCTGGTCGACATTGTCGGCGGTGGAAACGGCGGGGTCGCTGAGCGAGGCGACATAGGTGGCGACGTCCACCACCTGCCCGGCGTCGAGCATAGCGTCGCGGCCGAAGGCCGGCATCTGGCCGACGCGGCTTTCCGCATGGCGGGAATTGACGCCGACCGTCAGGGTCTGGGCGATGGCCTCCGGCCCGCCGCCCCAGATCCAGTCGTCGTCGGTGAGATCGGGATAGTTCTCGCGGCCCTTGCCGTCCCGGCCGTGGCAGGCGGCGCAATTGTCGCCGAAGAGCTGGTGGCCGTTGATGCGCACCGTCTCCATCAGCCGCTCGTCGGCGCGGATCTCGTCGTAGGACAGGCTCTCGATGCGCGACACCCAGGGCGTGCGCTCGCCGATGCCTTCCTTGATCGATGCCTCGACGGTCGTCTTCTGGTCCTCGCCGAGCACGCCCTTGGTGTAGGTCGTGCCGAGCGGCCAGGTGGGCATGAGCACCCACCAGAGCACGGCGAAGATGTGCGTGACGATCAGGAAGAGCAGCACGCCGCGCGGGATCGGCGTGTCGAGCTCCCGGATGCCGTTCCAGATATGGCCCGTCGTCTTGCGGCCGCTGACGGGATCGACCTCTTTCACGTCCATGGGGCATCGTCCTCGTCGAAGATCTCCCGTTCCGCCCGCTGGAAGCGCTCCCGATTGGAGGGCAGGAAGGTGTAAACCAGCACGCAGATCGAAAAACCCATCAGATAGAACAGGCCCCACATTTTCGAGCCTTCGAGCAGTGCCTCATGCGTCAACGCCATCTCGTCACCTCAATTGTCCGGGTCGGGCATCTGTTCGGGTGCGGCCGTGTTCTCGTAAGCCGCGCGGGTGAGCTGGCCGAGCACCTGGAGATAGGCGACGAGCGCGTCCATTTCCGTCACATTGGTGGTCACGCCGTCGAAGGCGGAGACCTGTGTCGCCTCGCCGTAGCGTTCCGTCACGCCCGAGGCCTGTTCGCTGTCGGGTATGGCCTGGCCATAGGCGTCGCGCGCGGCGTTCTCGATCATCTCGTCGGTATAGGGCACGCCCACGGCGCGCTGCGCGCGAAGCGCGAGCGGCAGATCGGCGAGCTTCAGCGGAGTCGTTCCCAGCCAGCGGTAGGAGGGCATGTTGGATTCCGGCACCACGTCGCGCGGATTGTTCAGATGGGCGACATGCCAGAAATCCGAATATTTGCCGCCGATGCGGGCAAGGTCCGGCCCGGTGCGCTTCGATCCCCACAGCATCGGATGGTCGTACTGGGATTCGACGGCCAGCGAATAGGGGCCGTAACGTTCCACTTCGTCGCGCAGGGTGCGAATCATCTGGCTATGGCAGGCGTAACAGCCCTCGCGCACGTAGATGTCTCGCCCGGCCAGTTCCAGCGGCGTATAGAGCCGCATGTCGGAAACGGTCTCGACCGTATCGTCGATGGTGAAGAGCGGGGCGATCTCGACGATGCCGCCGACGCTGGCGGCGGCGATGATGGCCAGCATGAAGCCCGTGGCCGAGCGTTCCAGTTTCCTGTGCATCAGTTCCGGCATCGGCTACTCCGCGGGCGTGGGGGTTGCGCCGCCGGCTGGACGCTCGCCGACGGGCAGGTCCTCGTCGAGAGCGAGCATGGCGGCGGCGGCGCTGCGCACGGTCATCCAGATGTTATAGGCGGCAACGATCGCTCCGATGAGGAAGAGAAGGCCGCCGAAGGCGCGCGCGATATAATAGGGATACATCGCCAGCAGCGTATCCACGAAGGAATAGACGAGCGTGTCGTCCGGGGAATAGGTGCGCCACATCAGGCCCTGGATGATGCCGGAGTTCCACATCGCGAAGACGTAGATGAGCGTCCCGACCAGTGCGAGCCAGAAATGGACCTCGACCAGGACCGCCGAATACATCCGCTCGCGCTTCCAGATCGCCGGCACCAGCGTATAGAGCGAGCCGAAGGTGATCATCGCGACCCAGCCCAGCGCGCCGGCATGGACGTGGCCGACCGTCCAGTCCGTATAGTGCGACAGCGCGTTGACCGGGCGGATCGCGAGGAAGGAACCTTCGAAGGTCGAAAGCCCGTAGAAGAACGCCGCCATCATGATGAAGCGCAGTGTGGCGTCGTCGCGTACCTTGTGCCACGCGCCGTTGAGAGTCAGCAGCGCATTGCCGGCGGACGCCCAGGAGGGCACGAGCAGCATGACGGAGAAGGTCATGCCGAGGTTCTGCACCCAGTGGGGCAGGGCGGTGTAGTGCAGGTGGTGAGAGCCCGCCCACATATAGAAGAAGGTAATGCCCCAGAAGCTGAGGATCGACAGCCGGTAGGAGAAGATCGGCCGCTCGGCGCGCTTCGGCAGGTAGTAGTAGAGCATGGCCAGGAAGCCGGCGGTGAGAAAGAAGGCGACGGCATTGTGCCCGTACCACCATTGCACCATGGAATCCTGCACGCCCGCCCAGATCGTATAGCTCTTGGCATGGGCGAAGGAGAGCGGGACCGCAAGGTTGTTGACGATGTGCAGGATGGCCACGACGATGATGAAGGCCATGTAGTACCAGTTGGCCACGTAGATATGCGGCTCCTTGCGGCGGGCGAGCGTGCGCACGTAGAGGACGAAATAGGTCACCCACACGATGACGAGCCAGATATCGGCGTACCATTCCGCCTCGGCATATTCCTTGGACTGGGTGACGCCGAGGAAATAGCCGGAAATGGCGATGAGACAGAAGAGGTTGAAGCCGAACAGCACGAACCAGGGCGATAGCTGGTCGGCCAGCCGGGCGCGCGAGGTGCGCTGGACGACATGGAAGGAGGTGGTGATCAGGGCGTTGCCGCCGAAGCCGAAGATGACGCCGGAAGTGTGCGCCGGGCGGATGCGGCCGAAGCTCGCCCAGGACGTATCGAAGTTGAGGCTCGGCCAGGCGAGCTGCGCGGCGGCCCATACCCCGATGAACATGCCGAAGATCGCCCAGAACAGCGTCAGCCCCACACCCACCTTGATGGGATCGTCATAGTAGCGGGAGAGGCGGGCGGCGCTCGGCGGCGTTCCGAAAGCGCCGGAGAAAAGGATGAAGAGCAGGGCGAGGGAGTAGATGAGGACCATCGCCCCATGAATGCCCAGCACATCGGACCTTCCCGCAGCGGCCATTGCGATGCCGGCCACCGCGAGCAGGATCAGGATGATTGCAGCGAAATCCCGCTCCCCCGTCGTGAGTTGCCCCATTGTCGGTCTCTCCCCATCTAACCAGCGCCTAGCTCAGTCTCCTCTCTGGGAACTTGCACACGCCGTTCCAAATTCAAGGGGTGAAAGCAGCAAAAAAGATCAATTCGGCGCTAGACGATCGACAGACGTGATAAACAACAAGTTTTCACGAGTTAGAAGGCATGTCGACACAGTGCAAAGATTAGGCCACTCGCCGTATGTGCATTTGTATTGTCAGGGCTTCGACGGGCTCCATATCTGGATATGCAGATCGCCAAATTCCGAACGCTGCTTCCACCTATGTGCACTTGATATGAGATGACGAGGACGACGAGTTGCCGTTTCGATCCGAAAGTCCCGAAACCAGAATGGCGTTGTTCGATTTTGCCTTCGACCACGCGCCTATCGGGATTGCTCTCGTCGATATCTGTGGGCGCATTATCCGAGGAAATGCCGCATTTGCCGAACTGGTGGGCCGACCGCTTGTTGACGTGACTGGAATGGCGTTTGCCGAATTCACTCATCCTGAGGATCTTGAAGCCGACCTTGTCCTTTTTCAGGATGTGCTCGATGGGATACGGGACGGCTATTCGATCGAAAAACGGTACGTTCGGCCAAGCGGCGAGTTGGTGCACGTCCTCATTCACATTGCCGCCATGCGCGATGAAGCAGGCGCGGTCATCAGGCTGATCTCGCAAATCCAGAATGTGACGCATCATAAGGAATACGAGCGTCAGCTTGCCGAGCGCGCAGCGCAGCTTGAGCTTGCATTGGAAGCTATCCGCGGTGGCTTTTGGTATATGGAGGTTGACTCGCAGAAATTCGAAACCTCAGACGGGCTGGCGCAATTCGTCGCGGGTCCCGCCGCCGCACGCCTGGATCTTGAGAGTTACCTGAAGCGCGTAAATGTTGATGACGGTGCAAGCCCCGACCTAACGCCACTCCTCGCGGGGGAAATCGATCAGGCCGTCGCCGAGTACAGGCTGAACACTATCGCAGGGGAGCGGTGGATGAGGTGCGACCGTCGGCTCCTTCGTGATGCGAACGGAGCGCCGCTCAAGATCGTCGGCATGGCAATCGATTTTACCGATGAACACAATCGCTTCGCCGATCTTGAGCGTACGTCCCAGCGAGATGCTCTGACGGGATTGCTCAACAGGCGCGGGCTGCGAGCGCGCTTCTCTCAACTGGGCGCGGTCGAAGGATTCTCAATCCTTGCCGTCGATCTCGACGGGTTTAAGCAGGTCAATGATATTTATGGTCATGCTGCCGGAGATGCAGTGCTCGTGGAAACGGCGAGAAGACTAGGGCGTGTGGACGAATTTGAGCAAGCATAGGCCGGCGGCGAAGCTGACGATCGAGCGGAAATTCCGTGCGGTCTTTTCGCATCGCAAAGCGACGCGCTTGAAGCGCTTGAGCCGCCCGAA
>Ga0182739_1001665_pt1 | contig 22381 bp, 19 predicted proteins | sample eDN5th30CBELigBY_FD_128873 | JGI IMG/M metagenome (GOLD analysis project Ga0182739, IMG submission 128873) | Enriched backyard soil microbial communities from Emeryville, California, USA - eDNA 5th pass 30_C BE-Lig BY (version 2) (version 2) | ecosystem: Environmental > Terrestrial > Soil >...
AACAACGCCCACGGAAATGAAGTCGATGCCACCGGCATTAATCAAGGCCAAAATCGATCACAGCGACAGCTGAGACAACAGCCAATCCCACGACGATTACCGCGACCTTCAAGTCGCGGTAATCCGATATTATTCGCCTCAAAAGTCGCTCGGCTACTTCGAGGTGAGGATCACCTTCAGTGCGTCAGGTCCGGTATTGTCGGTGTAGATGAACTGCATCTGATTGCCCTTCTGCTTGCGCAGCACGACTTTCGCGCTTTTTTCAGAGCGCATACCAAACGAGGCGGTTTTACCCTTCACCACACCGCCGATGACACCCTGCGATCGTCCCTTGAAATAATAGTGAGTCGTCTTGCCATTCGAAATGACGACTTTGATCGATGCGCCTCGCGGTGTCGCACCGACCCAAGTTCCGTCAAGTTCACTCGGCGCTGCGAGAACCGGCCCAATGAACATCGTCAGCATGGCGAGAACAGAGAGAATGAGTTTCATAAAGTTTCCCCTTCATTGGCTAGTTCAAGTCATTGATAATGGATATGTGGTTGCTCACGGTATCTAAAGTCTCAGCGATTGCTGCATCACTAACGCCCACCATCGCCGCGCCTGCTGCAAAAGTGAGACCGCAAGGAATTCCATTAGCGATTTAGGTATTTGGCGACATCACCCAAATTGGGGATGCCGTGAAGTATCCCGAGGCGCAATAAAGATAGCGGCGGCGTGTTCGCCCGCCTCAAAGGAGACTATAAATGAGAATTTCATTGGCAGCCGTTAGCATGTTTCTATATTTCTTCGCTATTCTGAGCGCAAATGCAGGTTGCTTTTCTATTTATACGAGGATGTGTGGAAATACATGCCAAGCAGTAGTGCAAAATTACTGCGGAAGACAGCTACAATGTTATGTGAATGTTACTGGTGTCCACTCCTCTGGCCGACGGTACACTGGTAGCGGCACTGTCCGCGTAAACAACGGCGATGAAAACTGGTGGGGAATTGGCAACGTGGCTGGTTGCGCAGGTTCAAGCGCTCAATGCCAATAGCTTGACCGGACTCCCATGACTCTGAATTAACCCCACCCTTATTCGATCGAACGAACGCTTGCGATTGCGGCAACAAAATCCGTCTGGCGCGGCATACCAGACTTAGAAAGGATAGCTTTCACATGAGTGCGAACCGTCTCGACCCCAACCGCTAGCTGTTCAGCTGTCGCAGCAACGTCACTTCCAGCGGCAAGGGACCGGGCTACTCGGGCTTCGGCAGGCGTCAGATCGAACAACCCCTGAATTGTTTCCGCCGTAGGTATGCGTGACCGGTCTATGGGTGTAACGATCATGAAGAAAGCCGCGCTGAGGAAAACATCGCGCGCTCTACCGCGAACTGGCACCAGATGCACGATAGCCGGCGGCGCTTCGTTTTTACGTGGCAGCGGGAATGAACGGCTGGCAGAACTGCCGCTAGTCCGCACGTTTTCGAGCGCTTCCGCCATCAGTTTATTGGCAGGTGCATGGGCGAAGCGAACGAAGTCGTGAGCCGCGATGACCACCTGCGGGGCAAAATCTTCCAACAACCTATTGCCGGCGATAATTCGGCCGTCGTGCCGTAGTACGGCCGAAGGCAGGCCCGTCATCTGTAGCGCTTCGACCGCTGCGTTGATACGCTCAAATTCCAGCCGGCTCGACATCATCGCAGCACGGGCAAGGTGTGGCCGAAGCTGATCAAGGTAGTCGATTGCGGCACGCTCAACCGCCCCCGTTGCCTTTTTCTTTTCCACTGCGACAATAATCTTTTCACCGCTCGGCGTGCTGATGAAGGTCGATGTGCCGAAACCATAGCCTAGAGGCTGCATCATGCCGGTGAAGATCGGCATGGTATTGTAGTCCTGCTCGGAGAAGAAATCAGCTTCGTTGACGAAACCATGATGCTCAATCGATAGGAGCTTATCGGTTCGCGTATTGTAGCGATACCAGCCCTCGTCGATCATCTTTATCTTCATATCCTCTAGTGCCGCCGATGCGAGCCACTTGGTGTTCGGTGCACTTGTACTGACAAGCGAAGTACCCTGCGCGCCTGTTTTCTCCGCCATGTGGTCGAGAAGTGGGTACCAGTTTTCGGGGAGAAATGCGGCCTCGTAAATTTGGTCAACAACGGCAGAAAAATCAGTCATCAATAGGTCCCCGAAGCATTGCCTGAAATAACTTGCGAAGCTTGTGCGAGCAATAGCTACGAGTTGCAGCGGTTAAATCTGCAACGCCCATCTGACACCACTCGAGAATAGGGCACGCGCGCTGTTTGCTAGGTGTCACTCTCTTTTCGGAGATTAACCTCACAAAACACACATTTTCTGAGGTTCTGGCCCGAAACGACCCTTAGCCATTGAACCCGCAGAGTAATTCCGGCCGCGCAATCGACGCTCGCCCTATGCGCTCATCGGCAACATAACGAAAGGCACGGAAACACTGCCTTTCGTGAGGTTCTGATGAAGCAAGCGCGGGTTTTGACGGATACCGAATTCAAGCGGCTGCTGGCCGTGGTCGCGAGATGAAACACGCCGGGCGCAACAGGCTGGCGCTCATGCTGTCGCATCTGGCAGGCTTGCGTGTGGGCGAAATCGCCGCCCTGACCGTGCGCGACGTGATTGACAGTGAAGGCAAAGTCCGCGAGCAATTGCGGCTGAGCGCGGAAGTCACCAAGGGTGGGCATGCGCGTGTCGTCTTCCTGAACGACAAGCTGCGCCGGGAGATCGAAAAGCATCGGGACGAGTGGCCTGAGCAGCGGCATTGCGACATGCCGTTGCTGTTGACGCAGAAGCGCACGGCGTTTTCCGCCAATACCCTTTGTCAGTTGATGGGCCAGCTCTATCGCAGTGCCGGCCTCGACGGGGCGACGTCGCATAGCGGCCGACGCTGGTTCATCACTCGGCTCGCTCATTCCGGCGTCAGCCCGAAGGTCATAATGACGCTCGCCGGTCATCGGAACCTGACGACGACACAGCGCTATATCGACGTGCGCGATGACATGATGAAAGCGGCTGTCGACCTACTCTAGATAACCATGTGTCGGAGGGGCTAGAAATCGAGATGTTTCCCGCAATGACCGATTACAATTTTTTCCTCATCAGGGAACCATTCAAAATGCACTCGTAACGTCTCCGCGAGGCTATCCTTCACACCAATCTTCAAGTGCTTCTCCATAAGGATGTCGCGACCCGCATAGCTGAATGTACGATATTCGCGCCCATTTTTGCTTAGCGTATCCGCTTCCTTTGCCGCAAAGGCGCTCCCAAACGCCGCTCTAGCTTGCTGATCCCCCTTGCCACTGCTAAGCGCCTCCCAATACTCCTCAGCGAGCTTTCGTAATAGTTCGAAGGATTTTGCCCCATATCGAAATCCTCCTCTATCGGACTCGCGCGCCGACGCGGCTGCGCTTTCTAGGATGATAACACGATCAGAATATAGACCGCCCAAAAGGCGAATTGCTTGCTCAAGTGTCGGTGTTCCGTTCAGAACACCTCTTATTGCGTCCTGCAGCGGCTTGATCGCTTCGGCAATCTGGCCCGACGGTTCGGTCGTACGTGATTGAACGCCGCTAAGCGCGTATTTTAGACTTTCTGTTTGAGCTTCCGCAAACTCCAAGCCGGCGGTGGCCTCCTCCAAATCTTCCTGGAGGGAGCGTATCTGCACGTCCTTCAATGTCAGTTTTTCCGCGGCTTCTTGTAGCAGCTCTTCATATACACTCGCATCGCCTGATGACCCGGCGTCAGATATCGCTTTTTCCAATCGCTTTGTCAGGATTGCCTGCCCCACCATGTCGCTTGAAGTATGTCGCCATGAATGAGGAAGGTTCGTGAAATGAGTAATGGTTGCCATTACTTCTGCTTCGACGTGCATGCCGGCAGACGCCAGTTCCTCTATTTGGTCTGGTCGAAGCAAGACCGTCCGGCAGAACGAACTGTCACTGCTTGCCCTCGGCGGGAAGATGATATTGATGGCACCGCCAAACGCAGTGTAGCGACGACCAAGAATCGCCTGTATCTTGAATGTGTCTGCCGAGGAAGGAATCTCGACGACTTGAGCAAGCCCTACAGACAACGATCGCATCCGCTCCGGCAGAATGGGAAACACTCCGTCGCGGTTTGCGCTGATCAAAACGATTGGATATCTGCGCGAGCGATTCTCAATTTCGTAGATGAAGCCTACCGCATTGGTTTCAGTGACACGAATCACTGAGAGGCTGGGCGTGTCACCGACAGGTCGGCAATTCTCGATCAAATTTTGTACAATTCTTGGTCGTGTCACTTGGATCGGAGCGACCACTTTGGCGCTGACTTCGCTGGTTTCCAGCAGAACCGAGCATTGCACGGGCGCATCTTGCGCATCCTGCTTCAAGCCAATTTCCGTGATCCATCTCCTACCGGGCACACCTTCTTGGCCATGCGTCAACTTTGCGCAAAAGTAAAATGGATATTGTGGATCGCCGCCACTATCGACTGTAGCTCGCGAGCTGAGAAGCGCACCATCAGAAAATTTCAACTCTCTGATACCCTCGGCCAATCGAGCCGCGTCGACATACGAACTACGTGTTTGCCCCACCCACGCCGCGACACGCTCTATAATAGCGTTAAGTCCACCTTCAGGATTGAGATTAAAGCTATTTGCATAGACGAGCATACTGATAGTCCCCCCAAGAAGCTTGCACTGAATATGAACCTATAAGCGAATCAACTAGGCATTGAGTACTGAACGTCGCCGTTCCATTTTCGATTCCGTTATCGAACTGAAAATTATAGCGCGCCAGCATATGCTGCAATCAGAAGATGATTCTCCACAACTATGCAATGGTGGTCGACCTCGGCTTAATGTTCTCCTGAAAAGTTCGCCGCCCGAACTTTTTAGCACGGCTTGGGAACCGAAACCTGCTTCGCCTTTCCGCCCAAGAACCGCTTTTCAAGCTCCCGCTTGTCGAGGGCGTGTGTGTTGGGCTTCATGCGCAGGCCAAGATGACCGAACTCCGAGACCAGCCGTTCATGCCCCTCTCGCATCTTTTCCGTACGATCATCATCGGTGACAGCGAAGGTGCTTTCACCGGCTAGTTCCTCCAGCACCATGTTCCATGATGTCATGGGCGAATAGCCCATCGAAACGGCCTTCAGCGTAAGGTATGTATCCTCGCCATGACACCGGAAGTTCGGGTCCGGAAGCAACGGTTCCTTTCCTCCTTTTACGAAATTCCGGACAACAATCATGCTGCCTTTCAGGTCCGTGTTCTTCTTGAACACATGGTTATCGGCATATTGGTTGCCGAGGCCATTTAGCTTCTTGTTGAAGGGGGTCTTCCGTCCATAAATCGGGGCGAAGAGATCAACGCCATCATAGGCGGCCTTCCCGTTCGCGGCCATTTCCGCAAAAAGCCGATAACTGCTGTTGTGGTTTTCTGCCTGCATCAGCACGGCGTCGTCGTCCATGATGATGCCCCAATCGAAATCGCTCGCGTATAGCTGCTTGAGGCAAGCGATGCGGTTCTCGATCAGGACGCGAGGACCAACGCGGGTAACGCTGCCGCCATGGTCGGAAAGCTGGTCAAGCTCCTTGCAGGCCACAACCTCTTCGTCGGTCCAGTTCGACGCGACGACATGAACCGGAATATCCGTCATTCGTCGCCACCATTCGAGCTGCCATTCGAAATCGAACTTCCGGCTTATCCGCTGTACCGGGTCATCAGGAAGGTAGCTGGTGATAAAGGCGCCGAATGCGCGCCCGCTAGGCGACGGCGGAAAGACCGTTTTCTGCCGGCGGTTCTGCTCTATCAGCGCATAGTCCCGGGGACGTGTCCCGGATGATGATGGAGTGGCTGCGGTCAACTGGCCGTCCGATGCCTCCGGCTTCTCAAAGGTCTCGGTTTTCGTGCCCGACGGTGGGACCGGAGGCGTTGGCGATACGGCGGGAACAAAGTCCTCACAAACCTGCGTGCGGGTCATGGAAACGCCGAGCACCATGGGCGAAACATATTCGAACCGATCATCATCACCGAAGACATGATCGATACAGAATGCCGCATCCTGAACATCGCTGTCAGCAATGTAGCCGTTCAGATCTTCCCCATAAGCGGATGCCGTTTTCCAGAACGCGGCAATATCGGCCACCGAAAGCTCCATCTGCGGATCGATCGCTCCCGCTGGCGCGACGAAATCCAGAAATGGATAAGAAAGCCCCGAATAGCCCTGCGCGTGGGTGAAACCAACCTCCAGCGAAGCCCCCTCAGATAGCCACTGGAGGCGTTTTGGCGCTGGATCGGCTGTAAGCCGCGCTCCGTTGGCCTTATTGAACAAGGCTTTGGCCATGTCAAAGTTTCCAGCCGAAGCCTTCATGCCCGTGCATGTCGCCTGAAAATGGCGCGTTTGCCGCCCGAGCTTCACACCCTGCCGCAGCTTTTTGTCCAGGTAATCTGCCATGGGCCGCAAAGCCAGCCGCGTTTGGGACTTCGCATCATCGACAATGGAAATGCCCTGCTCGTCATCCGATACGTGCCATCGGCAATCGTGCTGGAAGAACTGCCGGAAAGTTTCGGCGTCCGAAAGCTCAAGGACAAGCTGCCCCTTGTGATCCAGTTCCGGCAGCGCACGAGCAAGCGTGACCGTGGCATTGGTGAAGCAATAGGCGTCCGACAGGAAACGCAGTTTCGTGACGGAGCCCTCGTCGCTCGCTTCGTTCCAAAGCGCAATCAACTGGACTTTGCCACCGTTGGACGGCTTGCAAGTGCCGACAATCAGGTCGATTGCTCGAAACAGCGGATAGAGCGGACGGCCGGCAAGCGGGTGCTCGTCAGGTTTCCTATCGCCCACGATTTCGAGCAGATACTTGTCGATGATTTTCTGGTCGTCCTCATCGCGAACATGGACGAGGAAGGTCTCTCCTCCCTCGGAAAATAGCAGGGAACGATGAAACCCACTGGCAAGCGTCACGCCGGGCAGTGCCGTCGTGACAATCCGCGACTGCTTCAATTCCGTGGTGATCATGTCGAGCCGTGAAGATCGCAGCTTCTGCGCCTTCGTGGCCGCCGGGCGCGCGAAGCGCTCCACGGCCTCCAAATAGCGTCCGGAAATTCCGCCTTCAGCTTCCAGCCATTGGCTCAGCGGCTCCTTGATTTTGAGTTCCGAGGCCAGCCTCAGAACATTGCTTATCTCACTACGCCAGCTTTTGCTGCGACCGGCGAAGGCCAATTCGATTAGAGCATTATATGGGTTTTCCTTCGTAACCTTGTTCAAGGTCTTGCCGCGCGCCTCAAGAAAGCTCTCGAATGCCGCCGCGTCATGCCGGATTTCCTCACCGAGTGCGAAAACCTGCTCAAGAGCCACATAGAGCAGTTTCTGACCTAGGCTATCATGATCTTCGAAGGCGGTAGCCGCCTGAATGACAGTCCGAAATCGGCTTTCGTATTGCTCAAGCGCGGAAACGATTGGTTCTTTCTTAACGGCTTTGCCCATTGGATGCTCGCAATGATTTCATCAATTGCCCGCAATCAAGCCGCGCAGGTCTTAATAAATCGCAGCGGGCCAGCCAGACAGGGTTCTTAAGGTTATTCAATGCTTTCCATGAAATGCGCGCACGCCGTCTATCTGCCTGCCATCAGCTCGAACTTTGCGAAAATCGGCTACTCGCAGCACCTCAAACACAATTTCTCGTTTGCAGAAGGCGACCTGAATTTCCTCGATCCCGCAAGCTCACTTTTCCACTATCCCTATGCGCTCTACAGCGCGGGACAGGCAGCGCGAACCGATGGCGCGGCTCAACAGATCAGCATAGTGAGCCAGAGAGACCGCGACAGGACAACGGTGATCGGTGACAGCGGCGGTTTCCAGATACAGCAAGGCACGATCAAGTTTTAAGGCGACGTCACATGCGAACGCATGCTGCGCTGGATGGAAGACCATGCCGACTATTCCATGTCTCTGGACTTTCCGACTGGAGGAATATCGCTAGGCAACGTTGCCCCGCACACGGCACGCCTGAACGCGCATGGGCAGGTCGCAACGATGAGCGCCACCAACGGCCTATCGCTAGACTACAATGCCTGCCTCCTGCAATCGCTGCACAATCTCGACTACTTCGTCCAGAACCGCCGGCCGGGGAAGACGAACCTGCTCAATGTCCTGCAAGGGCGTACCGAGCATGAAAGCAAAGTCTGGTACGATGCCGTAAAGGGCTATCCGCTGGAAGGCTGGGCTTTTGCTGGCGCGCATCAAAGCGCATTTTCCCTGACCATGGCTCGCCTGCTCGACATGTACGACGACGGATTGTTGCAGAATGCCAAATGGATACATTTCCTCGGCATCTCGACACTGGAGCCGGCCTATATCTTCACCACGCTTCTTCGTCGCGTGCGTCGATACAATCCAGACATCGGCATCTCTTTCGACACGTCGAGCCCGTTTCTCTCGGCGGCGAACTTCAACATGTATACGTCGTTCCGGTTCGACAAACACGGCTGCGCGCTCATATCCTTGCCATTCGCGGAACATTCGAGCACCGGCGACACCCGCACGCTCAACGAAATGGGTCGCGACCTTCCGAAAGAGATCACGATAGCACGCGGCGGAACGCCCGCGATGCGCTTCACTCCGCTCCCCGTTGCAACCGCCATCGGCTCAAAAGTGAGCGTGGCCGAAATCTGCGAGATGCGAGACAATCGGCTGCGCGTCACAACAGACGGCGTTTGGATTTTGATGAACCACAATGTCGAAGTGTTCAAAAAAGCCTTTGAAGCTCTGAATCGTAGCTTCGATGAAAACGCGCTCGATGATGACGTACCAGTTCATGTACGTGCTGCGAAGATCGCTATCGAAAAGATTTTCGAAGCGCGCGTCTTGAAAGGCGCGGCTGCCGCGAGAGACTTGCTGCAAGAATGCGCCGCTTTGTTGGACATATTCGCCGAGGTGAGGAACTGAGCAGGATGGGGGACGCAACACTGAGAGTACGGTCAGTTGAATTTCCCTTTCGCCTTGTCAGCGATAGCAGCGCCGGAAATTAGGCGGTTGCGATCGGACGCCCATGCAGCGATCAATTCCTTGCGCACAGCAGCAGGAAAAGCCGTGCCTACCAAATCAAGTTCGCTTGGTGCACCGGGCGCAAGCGCCAACTCAGCCCGAGTCGTCGAGGCAATCCGCGCGTAGGTGAATGCGCGTGTGATCGGGTCATTTTCCGCACTTTGCGGAGCGCATTTTCCGCCCTGCGGTGGGCGTGAAGTTACCGCTGCCGTCCTTACCGTCACGCCGTCCCGAAACAGAAAACAGTAAGCTTTGTTCGACGCCCCTCCGATAACCGAATGCGGTTCGATCACGTAGCCGCGTACTGGAAACTGGGCATTCGAAGCCGACCATATGCGTTTCGCGATATGGTGCGCGCAGGCCCTCATGTCAGATGCACCAGCGTCACGGCAGGCGGAAACTGTCCAACGTGCCAATTGCAATGCGCTGGGTAAGGCAAGCGTCACCGTCGCCTCGGCGTCTAGTTCCTTGTAGGTGCAGCGCAGAAGTTCAACGCTTGGCCAGTCATCATCCGCCGTTGGGGAGCACGATGATCTCATATATTGGCCACTGCTGATCTGCTTCTCAAAGCGCTCTTTCATTTCAGCTGTCAACGACGCTAAATCAATATCTGCCGCTTGCGCCGCGCGCGTGACAAACGCGGCGACCAGAATAACGAGCCCAGTGTTTCTCAGAATTAAAATCAGCCACTGCATATCCATCCTCCGCAGGAAATCTCTACACGAAATAATTTCAAATTTTGGAGATGCGTGTGTTGCCTTTGCCGTTAAGATTGCACACTCTAAAGTTAAATGAAAGATTCATTTGGATCGCCCACGTTGTACCGATCCCGAGCAAAAGGAACCTTGACTATGTCCCTCTGCATGCTCGACCTTTCCCGAGTTTTAGTAATGCTTGGCATTGCGACGTTGGCTGTTCACGCTCATGCTTCGGAACCGCCAGCGAGTTCAGCCAACCTCCTCAAAGCGGTTAAATTCTCGGCTTCGATGCCGCTTGACGAGTCTTATCGGCGAGAGTTCGTCGCCTGCGACGGCGGCCCGGCCGGACAGGGCAAGAAGGACCACTTTCTCGGTTTTGACCTCAAGCTTCCGAACATCGCGGATTCTAAACAATACTATCTGTGCAGCCGCGACCCTAGCAATGTGAAGGCATTGCTGCGTCTAAACGACGGTGCAATATACTGGCGCAGCAAGATGGCACTCGACGTTGACGGATCCTGGGCCGCGTGGAACGGCCTGCCTGGCGCTACCGACCTAAAGGAGACGGCCTATAAGTGGCCGGGTTCACCCTCTTCCTCCGCACGGTCTGCTCAAATCGACCCTGACCGCATTCCCTATATTGTGATGCCTACTGCCGGTCTTTCCAAGATAACCGGCAGCAAGAGCAACGAAATGGGTCGAATGTTCGCAGATAAGACCGGTCTGCGCTTGGGCGATTTAGGTGTCGTTATCTACAAAGACCGGTGGACGCCAGCCATGATCGCAGATGGTGGTCCTTTCATGCGGCTAGGTGAGGGATCGAGCAGGGTCTTCGAGGCAATCGGCGAAAGCCGTTGCAAGAAGTGGAGCGACGACGGCCAGACGTGCATCGGTCCAGGAAATGCTTATCCCTACAAGAATTCCGGGCTCAGCGGCGATGTTATTTTCATCGCCTATCCAGGTAGCCGAAGCCCCAACATTACGCCACAAAACGCAATCTCAAGATTATGTGCCTTTGCCAAGGAGAAGCTCGGGCTGACGGGTGGCGCAATGTGCCCATGATATTCCTAAGCAAATAGGAGAGGAGTTGCGATGCGTTACCTTCTGCCCATGAGCATCCTCATATTTACTGTTGCGACCGGCCAAACCACGGCAGCTACTTTTGGAAGATGCGAATTTAACACGGAAACCATGGCTTTCGCCGGAAACGCCATCGAACAGGCATCCTGCCTGCTGCGCAAGGTGAAAATTCTGGGAAACGTTGATGCCACGCCCATGCACCTGCCGCCCAATCTCGCAGGCTTCGTCGGTCAACCGATCGTCATCCCCAAGCCCAGGTTACGACATGCGATCTCCGCTCTCGGACTCACCGAAGCCGGGCTCGGAGGCAGTCTCGACGCTCCCTTATCTCGTGGCGACACGAACAACCCGCATGCGCCGGCTGCGCGTTATTTTGTCCTTCACGACACGAGTTCACCGAATTTCGGCAATGCGCAGTTTCCCGCTGACATCGATACTAGTAACCAAGTAAATAGGCTTGACGGGTACAAGAGCCCGTCGAACGCCAAGGCCCATATATTCCTCAACCGGCGAGGCGAGATTTATGTCGGCCATGATTTTGCTGTGCCTTGGCGCGCAACCAAACTGGAACTGAAGATCGGCACCTCAGCGCGCGGCATGTTCCTTCACATAGAGAACATTCAACCGCGCCGGAAGCACCCTAGCCAACCCGACGGCAATGCGCCTATCCCCGGTTTCTCGCCAGCCCAGTATGATCGCCTCGCGCTCCTTTATCTCGTGGCGAGCATGCGTGCCGGCACGGGTCTTATTCCAGCCTTTCATGCAGCAATCGATGAAGGCCAGAGCGACGGGCATGACGACCCGCAGAATTTCCGCTTAGAGGACTTCGACGCCGCATTCGGGCGCCTGCTCGATAGCGTGAAATAGAAAACCGCACCCCCATAGTGCATGGCGTAAACTGACGTTAAATTATTGACCTCCAGGGTAAAATGCGAGCGATGCCAAATTAGCGAAACTCCTGTCACAAAGGGCGGTCGCAAAATTGCGCTTTGCGACCGATTTTTGCGACGATTTCCGAGTTGCTACGACTTCTTCAACGCCAATCCGACACCTTTGCATGAAAAGCGCGTGTCGTAAGCCTTAGTGTAGTCGGTATCGGCCTTCAGCAATTTCACCTTGACCAGCTCGTCGGCAAGCCATTTGTAGCGCTCGGCGGTCAGGCAACCGATACCCTTATCCAGCGCATCGCCGCTATCAACGATGCCATATTTGTTGATCTTCTCGATTGCATACTCGATCTGACCATCCGTCATATCGGGGTTCGTTGCCTTGATCAGAGCATTGGCGGCCGAGTTGTCCCGGTACAAATAGTTGTACCAGCCCTCAATCGAAGCATCGACAAACCGCTGCACGAGGTCGGGATTTGTGTCGATGAGGTTTTGCTGAACCGTGATCGTCGTCGCATAGGGGTTATAGCCGGCATCAGCGAGCAGGAAAATCTTGGGCTCCACGCCGGTCTGCTCTTTAATCTGAAACGGCTCAGCCGTGATCAGACCCTGCTGCGCAGACTGTTTATTCGCTAGGAATGGGGCCGGGCTAAATGGGTAGCGCATGAACTGCTCATCGCGGAAGCCGCCATAGTTGGCCTTCATCCACTGGAAGTATGCGTCGAACCCGCCCTGTGTCATGAAGATGATTTCGAGTTTAGCGAGGTCTTCGAACTTCTCGACGCCGTTATCCGGGTGAGCCAAAATGACCTGAGCATTCTTCTGGTAGAATGCTGCTACATCGACTAGCGGAATGCCCTGCTCGATCCCGACAAGCTGCTCCTGCTGCGTACCAAGGTAGAAGTCGAGCTTGCCAGCGAGCAAAAGGGCACGGTTCTGTGTACCGGGACCGCTAGGGACGATTTCGACATCGAGGCCATAGCGGGCATAAGTGCCATCAGCGACGGCTTGATAGAAACCTCCGTGATCGGCCTCCGCGAGCCAATCCGTGCCGAAGCGAACCTTGTCCAGCGAATAGGCGGGAGAGGCGAAAAAGGTCGCAGCAAGTGTCAGCAGGCCAGCGATTGCGGGCTTGTTGAGGGAGGTATGCATGTCCATGGGGAATTCCTGATAAGCGAATGCGATAAACGCGCAGATTGTATTCGCCACCCCTTGGCTAAACGTTAAGGCCGATGCCGACGAATATCCGTAATCGCCCGACGATCGATTTCGTCGCCAAGCCGCTGCTTGAGTTCTAGCAGGGCCGGTTTCCCACTCAGAGGCATTTGATCCAGTCGCCATACGATCCCGCAAAGCGTGGCAAGACCCGGCTCCCGCCGCGTAGCGATCAGGTGCGAATAATAGCGCGGGCTGCGGCCAAGCCAGATTCGGGAAAACTCCACCTGTGAACTGGTTAGCCCGGACGCGAGCATCGTTTCGTATATCTGCTTGATTGTCATCACAATTATCCCATTGAAAAACATATTTATTTTCAAAGCCGCACGGAATTACACTGGTGCTGGATAAATAGCAGGCAATTTTCAGAGGAGATTTTCATGACCAAGGCTATGGACGAGCTACGTGCGGAACTGATGCGCCAGAGGCAATTCGACTGGCGGGAACGCAGTCGGCTTCGATGGTTATCCCCGAAAAACGAAGAACAGCGACAGATCGTCATGACCGCGCTGGGGCCAAGCCATCCCCTGATGTCGCGAATGATCCGTTGCGGAGAGGTCAGAGCGTCCAACAACATGTTCTACTGCGGCGTTCCGTTGTGTCCGCGCTGCTTCATGCGGGAAAGAGGCAGGCAGACACGACAAGCAATCCGAGAAACATTTCTAGACGCCGATAACGCCGATGTCGCCTTCGTGACGATCCTGCTTCCGGCGAGAACCGATCTCTCGGACGTGCATGATGTCATCGAGAAGGAGAAACGGCGGCTGCGCAATTTCGTTGAGCGTCAACGCCGCCTCGACAGCCGATGGGATGACTTCCAGTTGGTCGGCTTCTGGGAAATGGGCCGCATGAACTTTGGGGAATTTGAGAGCGCCGGAAGGAAGACCAAGCTCGCACTGGGTAGCTTGGAATTTCCCTTCATCGGCAAGGACGACGAAACCGTTTGGCTCCCGCATCTGCATGCGATTGTCAGCAAAGGTCGATTGACCGAGAAGGAAATCGCCAAGGCTCTCCGCAATGACGGGCATTCGGCCCCTTATCAGATCGACGTGCGGCCGTTCCACACGCATAGGAAGATCGAAAAGAACCTCAAAAACGTGACACAGTACTCGCTGAAATTTCGTATTGAGAACGCCCCCCTTATCCCCGATCCACTAGATTTCATGGCAACGGATGATGAGGTGGCGACGACACGCGATTGGTGGCCCGCAAAGGACATCAAGGCGTATGCGGAGTGGCTATGCATGGGGCGATCCGGCTTTCAGTCGCTTCGCTTCGTTCTCAGCGGGAAGAGCAGTAACGTGATGGCGGACATGGCCAATGAACTCGGAAACGTTGGCGTTTCGTGCGAACGTTCTCTATGCCGTTCAATCGATCAAGACGTTTCAGTTGATCAGAAGGAAAGCACTGAGGTGAAATTCCATGAATCTTCTGATGAGGACTTTGATGCTCTGTTCGTGATGGATGATCATGTGGGCTATGGAAGGGATGTATCCGTGGATGTAAGGAATAATAATCCACTACTGGATACTAACTGGACATCAGCGAACCGAAGCCCTCACCTCCCGCTTGGGACACAGGCGCGGCCAAGCGAGCAAACGACGGTCGTACAGACATCCAGATACGCCGGGAACGTGATCAGCCTTGCCGAACGCCTACGCAGCATTCGAGCCTCGGAGCAAGCGAACGGCGATCAGCGGACCGGCACGGCACGTTGGAAAAGTTCGCCCCCAGAACTTTTTGCCCTACGAGCCTCCAGCACCCAAAGCATAATCCTCGTATATTGAACGTCCCTGCAGCTTCGCCATTGCCGGGTTGTGATGACATTCCTGCCGGAAGATCGCTGCAACGCTTCGCGAGGAAGGCGGCACGGCAAGAGGCGTGACCTTGCCAGTGAGTGACATGCTCGACAGTTCCGGCTCTTCCACGATCCGCCCATGCGCCCCAGCGGCTTCCAAATAGGTGCTGATTGGCATGGTTGCGGAAAACGTATCATCACGGATCAGCCCGATACCGAGCATCGGACGTAGCGCCATGATGTCAGAGATCCAAAGCGGCTGGAGCACCGGGCCGCCATCCGTGAGATTGTGAAGCACATCGACCGCATGCCCGCAGAACCGGCTCCGTGTCACCAACAGGACCGCTTTGCCGTGAGGATCGTAGAACCGGGCGACGGGCGGGAAATCCGCTTTTGGTCGTGCGTGCCATTGCAGGCGGCGAAGCAAAGTGGCCGGGAACATGCGCCGGTAACGTCCCGGCTGGTGCATCTCGTGGATGGTGACGGCTCTGTTTTCGGTCAGCGCCAGCAGCATCGTGATCCGCCAGGACAGCGCCGAATTGTAGCTGCGCCAGCGCATGTCGCCATCAACATCGAATTGCAGGTTCAGCGTCGTTCCCTTGCGCTTGATTTTGTACAGGCGTTCGGAGCCCACATGCAGATCGGTCATGAACAGCAAGGCGAGATCGATACGCGCCTGCTCGATCCGCTTGGAGCTGTGGTTGCTGCTGTGATTGTCACTCTGTCGCTGCTCGCCCTGCATATGGCCCTCGCTGTTGTGTCAGCGGGAGGGAAGTTCCAAACGGCAGGGAGGGCGAGCAGAGATTACGGGCCGTTTTGCCCTGCAGCGCGTCCCGCAATGCACAAGCGCCGCAGGCGCGCGCATCGGGGCGCATGCGCTTCCGGGAAGACGCATAGAGGCGTCAAAGAATGCGGCGCGGGGCAAAAACGCATCTTGGCAGCGCCCAGCCCCGAACGCGCGTCCGTGGCGCTCTTTGACTGCATTCCGGCACTTGCCGGAATGCACGAAGGGCATGGGATCGTATGATCCCATGCCCTTCGAATGCTTGGTGCGAGAAAACTGCGCGGTTTACTTCGTCTTGCGCAGCATCTGGCCGCGCTCGGCAGCAGCAGCGGTCAGTTGTGCGTCGAGCTCACCAGCGCGAACGGCCTCGGCAAGCGTATCGATGATCTTCGGCAGTGCCGAGAGCTCGCCGGCCTCGATGGCGTTTTTGTCCTTGGCGAACTCGATGGGCTTGCCGGCATAGCGGATGCCGAAAAACACCTTGCCGTTGGCGTCGGTGAACCAGCCCTGACGCACGCGCTTGACAGTTTCGATCTCGACGCGGACACCTTCGGAATTCTTCTTGCGCACGACATGCGTGGGCGTGAACGCCTGACCGGCGATCTTCGCCTCGGCCATCTGCTTCTGCTCGGCCAGAACGGCGATCATCTTCTCGCGTGCGCGCTGCACCGGATCGGCGGCAGAGCGAACCGGAACTGCGCTGGCGAGCTTGAGGGCCTTGAGATGGGACATGCTGCGATCCTTTCCGAAACCGTTGAACGTGTTCTCGGGATACAGCCATCCGTCAAAAGGGCGAGCGAAGAATGGTTTTCGAGGTTCGCCGTAACAAATGGGAAAGTCGCCTTAGCTATCACTGCCAGTTGTGCAGTGTGACGGGGAAACGCAATTATGGTTCAGCGGCATAGCGTGGTCATTGCGAAGGAAGACGGCGGGGTCGAGGTCTATCCCCTGAAACAGTGGCTCCGGCAGAACCCGGATCATTTGCCTGCGGGTATGGATGGCACCCGCAACACGTCCCATCAATTACGCGCGGCGCTTCGCCAAGCCGGGTGGACGATGCAGGAAACGCCAGATGAAATCCGCATGATCTTCCCCGGCCACGTTGCGCGCATGGATGTGGTCGATGAGGTGTTGGGTGGGGCCGATGAACCTGTCCGCGACGATGGCGATGAAGGTATTCCCTATTTTTCGCTGGAATATCAGTTGCGGGATTTCCTTGCCTCAAACCTGTCGTCCATTGATTTCGGCGGGCGTAAGCTGAGTGTCTATGTCGATCCGGCTGGTCGGGATGGTGTCGAATATCCAACGGCGGTCGGGCCAATCGATATTCTGGCCGTCGATGAAACCGGCGCGTTTTTCGTCTTCGAGCTGAAACGAGCACAGAGCGCCGACCGCGCTTTGGGCCAGATTGCCCGGTACATGGGGTGGGTGCAGCAGACCATCGGCCGCGACAAGGACGTATCCGGCATCATCGTGTCGAAGTCCGTCAGCCGCAACCTGAAATACGGGCGAACCGTCGTGCCGAATGTCTACCTGTTCGAATACGCAGTCAGTTTCAGCGTCACCCCGGCCCACGATATCGACCAGGCTTGAACGCGCCCTGAACAATAGCCTTCGTTGATGCTGCGACAATTTTAACGTGTTTCTCAACGCAATGTAAGAAAGAGCGACTTACTCTCGCCGTATGGGTAAGTTTCCTCTGATCGTCGCCGGCACTTGGCTGACCGTGTTCCTTGGAACCGGAGGCTATGCGTTCGTGCCACGATCTCTTTACGATCCGGCCTGCAACATCAAGGGCAACATTTCCATAAACTCAGGCGAACGTATTTACCATGTCCGAGGGCAGGAGTTTTACAACTCGACCGTGATCCGCCGCGAATATGGTGAGCGCTGGTTCTGCTCCGAGGATGAGGCACGCCAAGCCGGCTGGCGTAAGGCGGGCCGATAGGGGCTATCGGAACAATTGCATGATACTCTCGGCGCTGGTGTTGGCAATGGATAGCGACTGGATTGCAAGCTGCTCCTGCGTTTGAAGCGCCTTCAGCCGAGTGGACACCTCATTCATATCAGCATCGACTAGGCGGCCTATGCCCTTATCGACAGTAGCCATAAGCGTACGCGCGAATGCCGTCTGGAGATCGACGCGAGACTTGAGCGCGCCAAGTGTCGCCGCCGCGCCAACCACATCGGCTGACACAACCTCAATGTAGCCCAGATAGTAATCGAGCATGCTGGGATTGGCGACGATATCAATATCCAGAAAATTCTGTTCAGCCAGCGGCTCGATGCTGACGGTAATCTCTGTAAAGCCGATATTGGTTTGCCGGCCGTTGAGGCGGTCAACGTCTTTATCAGTCTGAATGAGGATCGATGTGGCGGTTGGGGCCTCGATAATGACATCCGGCCAATCTGCGCTGATCAACGATTTAAGCAGCGTTACCATTTCATCTGAAGTCTCGATCTTGCCGTTCGTCTTCCCGAGAAGTTGGTTGACGTAGGTTCGGTCGAAGGAATGAGAAGTTGGCGCGGCCCCATTCACGCCAAACCGGAAGTCGACCCGCACACCGTCGCGATTGTCTCCATCCATATAAACTTCGAATGGATCGAAATGCAGTCCTATCCACGACCCCGGAGCGCCATACTGAACTGAGATATCCCCCATGCCAGTTGAGCCGGCAACATCGCTAAAGAAATTGCTGATCTCAACTGATGAGCCGTTTAGTCCTGATCCCTCATTCGTCGAGACATAGATTCGGTCGGGCTGTAATCCACCATGCCCGTCACCAACGTTCGTGGCAGATGCACCAGCATTGGCCTTGGACAAGGCGCGGTGGAGCACGGATTTAAATTCAACAAAAGATGAAACCAAACCATTCGCGCCGGGCAACACCTCGTCAACGACGGCGCGGTCTATGACTACATGCGTGGTTTTGCCTGGATGATACGGTGGATCGAGAGCCGCGGGGTTGTCGGCATCGACCGTGATATCGAAGCTGACTGTTTGCCCTGGGTTAAACGTTACCGGATTGGTGAAGTAAAAATCAAAACTACCGGGAATACCCGCGTTCGTATTTTCCCGATCCATGTGGATCACACCGAGCGCATCCATGAAGGTGTCATAGTTTCTGACCCCACCAAGCGTTTTCATCTTCCGGGTATCCGCTTGCAAGATGCCACCGCCGTTCTCATTGAACAGGGAAACCTCCGAAAGATGGAAATCCGTTGTGCCAACCGACACGCCTGAACCGCTGCGGATGAACGACGATGTGAGCGAGACCTTGTTCAGATCGCTGTCATTGATATCCGTAATGTCAGTATTCAGCCAGTTGACGCCATTGAAGCTGGCTGATGTGGCGATGCCGACAACCTGCTCCTTCAATTGCTCAAGCTCGGTCTGGATTTTGGTCTTGTCTACGCCGTCCTCCTTGGAGGCGACCAACTTTGCCTTGAACTCAGCGAGCACATCCGAAACGGCGTCCATCCCGGCATAGGCGACATCGATCTTGGCTGCACCGAGACCAAGCGCATCGACCACGGCGGAAAGCGCCATGTTGTCGGAGCGCATTGTCGTGGAAATCGACCAATAGGCTGCATTGTCTGCCGCGATCTGCACACGTAGGCCAGAGCTTACTTGCCGCTGTGTCTCGGCCATGTTGCTGCTGATCGTTCGCAAGGTTTGCAGCGCTGCCATAGCGGAATTGTTCGTGAGAATGCTGGTCATGGTCAAAAGGCCCGAGGCAACAAGCTATCTCGCGGACATGGGAAGCCAGTCCGGCAACAGGTAGCAATGATGGGAACACTTTTGACGGTTAACCACGAGGGTGCTCGCCATAATGGCGAGACCGTCACCCTGAGAACGGGACATCCGGTAGCTTAGGGCTGCTCAGCAGGCATCTTTATCATCAACCAAGCCGAACGATCTCATTAACGTTTCTGCACGAGAACTGGTTAACGAGGAATTAACACGCTGTTTCCTCGTTGTCTTAGCGCGGGAGCAACGGCACCAAGCTCGCCACCAATTCGAACTCGGGTTCAAAACTCGCAACCAGCTCGACAAACTTCCTTTCCAACTCATTCACATCGCGCGTGTCGTTCAACGCAATGGAATTGTTTCGCAGAAAACGTGAGTAAAAGCGCCGTTCATCAAAAGCATCTGCTTGAAACTGGATGCGCTCGACACCTTTTGCAGCCGCTGCGGATCGGATCACTTCGATAATCCCCTTGCGTGCTTCGCGGTCTAAGACAGGCCCCACTTCGGCGCTCAATCGGAGGAAACCAGCAACGCCATCATCGCCAACGCGCATCTCCATAAGAACGATGAGCGGATAACCGGCCCACCAGTTTTCGCAGCCAAGCCATGTACCCTCCCTCGCCGCCAATTCCTCAGCCCACCGTGCAGGCAGGAAACTCACAAGGTTCTTCGCATTGCCGGCGTACTTGAACTCCCGATTGCCAATCCTGACCGTCTTCCCACGGTTTGGCTTGTCGCCAAACAATCGACGTACGGTGGGCTCAAAACCAGAGACCGGACCTCCCCGCCTGATGAGATCCAACGTCTTTTTCTGATCCCGATAAAGTCGCCGGATCGGGTTTTCCATTTCGGGCTTCCTTCGCTCAAGTCGGTATGCGCTCCCACAGGTGAAACACACCTCCTCCCGCCAGCCGCATTCGCGTGCGTATGGCAGCCTTTGCACTCGTAGAACTGACGGTTCTTTTATCGCCGAGGCTACGCTAATATGCGCTCGAATCAATGGTGATTTGTGCCGCTTTGACCTAGCAAGCCGCACCTTCACGCCGACTTCGCCGTTTACACCCGCCGCCTTCGCGCTCGAACCTCACCGCCTCTGGTGCTAGCGGTCCGACGCAAAGGAGGCGCTATGCAGGACGATTTTCCCGGCAATCATCATTCCTCGGGTCCGGTGCGGGCCTATTCCTATGTCCGTATGAGCACCCGCAGACAGCTTCGCGGGGATAGCCTGCGCCGGCAGCTTGAGCGGTCGAAAGCCTTTGCGGACGAACACTCCTTGCTTCTGGACGATAGCTTGCAGGACCTGGGTGTCAGCGCATGGAAGGGCCGGAATTTCAAGACCGGCGCGCTCGGCCGGTTCCTGGCGATGGTCGAGAGCGGACAAATCCCCAAGGGCAGCTATCTGCTGATCGAAAGCCTTGATCGGCTGTCGAGGGAGGCCGTGCCGGACGCGCTGACCCTGTTCATGGCGATCATCAATGCCGGCATTGTCATCGTGACCTTGGGCGAGGATCGGCAGATTTACAGCCGAAGCGGCCTCAACGGTGACTGGACGAAACTGATCATCGGCCTTGCGGTCATGTCGCGAGGCCATGAGGAAAGCCAGACGAAGAGCGAGCGCATCCGGGCAGTCGCCAAGAGAAAGCGGGAACAGGCTCGCGAGGGCAAAGGCCATATCACCAGCATTACGCCCGCATGGATCGACGCCGAGCGGATCGAGGCGAGCCGCTACACCTTCACGCTGAACCATCATGCCGAGACGGTCAGGGCCATCTACCAGATGGCGGCACGCGGGCTCGGTGCCACGGCGATTGCCCGCAAGCTCAATGCGGATGGCGTTCCCGCCTTCAAGAGCAAGGACGGTTGGTATCAGAGCATCATCAAGGCGCTGCTGCTCCGCGCCGATGTCATCGGGACGTTCCAGCCGCATCGGGTCGTTGATGGCAGGCGTGTGCCGGATGGCGATCCCATCGCCGGCTACTTCCCAGCCGCCATCGACAAGGATTTGTTCCTGCGCGTGCAGGCGATGCGCAGCAATCCCGGCCGGCCCGGTCGCAAGGGCAACACATTCGCTAATCTCTTCACCGGCCTTTGCCACTGCACGCATTGCGGCGGGCCGATGACGATGAAGATCAGCCGGGTCAAAGGCAACGAGAACGGTCGCTATCTCGTCTGTGCGAACTATGTGCGTGGACACCGCTGCGAGGATGGCAAGCGGCATTTCCGGTACGAGCCGCTTGAGACTGTGGTCCTAGATCACGTCAGCGAAATCAATCTGACGGAGGCGCTGCGAGGAAAGCACTTTGACGATACACATAGGAAAGCCGAGGAAACGATTGCCGCCCTCACCCTGCAACTTGAAGACCTTCGCAGGAAGGAGCATCGGCTTGCGCAGGCCGTTGAGGACGACAATCAGCCATTAGAGGCCATCCTCGGACTGCTCAAGGCTCGCCAGACAGAACGGCAAAGGCTCGCGCATCGGCACAGCGATCCCATCGAGACCGGCAGCCGCATTGCCTTGCTACGCAAGACTTGGGAGACGGTCACGGACGAGGCGTCCCGGTACGGTCTCCGATCCGAGGCGCACGCGGCGATCAGGGAACTCATCACGGAAATCATGTTCGATAGTGACGACCAATCAGCGGTCATCATCGTCGCCAATGGAGTTTCCGCATACCGTATACAAGACGGGCAGATCAGCAGGCGGCTCCGAGCGCTAGCAGCATAATCATTCGTGCTATACAGGCCAAAAGTTCGCTCACCGAACTATTGCACCTTTTAATACGATTAAATAATTGAATTTAAAGAATTTATTCGAACTTACCATATGCGTACAAAACGCACATCTTGCTTGATGGTTGGTTAATGCTGATGAACCGGATCGGGGAGGCAGGCGCCTCCCCTTCACGTTTTCGTCGGGCTGCGTGATGTCGCGGACGCGCCTAGATGACGACGTGCGACCCCAGTTCCACCACGCGGTTGGTCGGCAGGCGGAAGTAGTCGGAGGGGTCGGTGGCGAGGTTGGCGAGCGCGATGAACAGGCGGTCCTGCCACATGGGCATGCCGGACTGCGCATCGGGCACCAGCTTGCGGCGGCCGAGATAGAAGGAGGTCGACATGATGTCGAACTTGTG
>Ga0182739_1001666_pt1 | contig 22377 bp, 22 predicted proteins | sample eDN5th30CBELigBY_FD_128873 | JGI IMG/M metagenome (GOLD analysis project Ga0182739, IMG submission 128873) | Enriched backyard soil microbial communities from Emeryville, California, USA - eDNA 5th pass 30_C BE-Lig BY (version 2) (version 2) | ecosystem: Environmental > Terrestrial > Soil >...
GCCAGGGATGTTGCCGCCGATCATGAGCACGACGCCAAACTCGCCAATCGTGTGCGCGAACGTCAGGATGGCCGCGGTCAGCAGGCCCGGACGGGCCAGCGGCAATGCAACGGTGAAGAAGGCGTCGAGGGGGCTGGCACGTAGTGTGGCAGCCGCTTCAAGCGGTCGTGTGCCAATGGATTCGAAGGCGTGCTGTATCGGCTGCACCGCGAAGGGCAGCGAGAAGATGATGGAGCCCAACAGCAGGCCGGCAAAGGTGAACGACAGCGTGCCCCAGCCCAAGGCCAAGGTCAGCTGTCCCAGCGGCCCTTGCGGTCCCATCAAGACCAGCAGGTAGAAACCCAGTACCGTCGGCGGCAGCACCAAAGGCAATGTCGTCAAGGCGCTGATTGGAGCGCGCCACCGCGAGCGCGTTTGCGACAGCCACCAGGCCAAAGGTGTCGCGAGCAACAGCAGGAGCAGTGTCGTCAACGTCGCGAGTTCGAGCGTCAGCCAGATCGCCTGCCAGGCATCGTGATCGAGCGCCGTCATACCTAAAGTCCGTAACCGTAAGCCTGGATGATGCCCCTGGCCGTCGCGCCCCGTGCATAGCGCAAAAGTGCAATGGCGGCCGGATTGTCCCGCCCTTGGGCCAGCATCAGCGCGTCCTGACGGATGGGCTTGTACAGGTTTTGCGGAACCAGCCACGCGGAACCTTCAGTGACGCGGCCTTTCGCGAAGACTTGTGACAGTGCAACAAAGCCCAATGGCGCATTTTGAGTGGCAACGAACTGATAGGTCTGGCTGATGTTCTCACCTTGAACCAGTTTGCTGCCAAGCGTTGTGGCGAGCCCCAGTTTCTGCAGGACCTCCATGGCAGCCACGCCATACGGCGCAAGCTTCGGATTGGCCAACGCGATCCGGTCGAACTGACCCTTGCGCAGCACGTCGCCCTTGTCATCGACGAAGCCGGGCTGCTTGCTCCACAGGGCGAGCTTGCCGATGGCGTAGGTGAACCGTGTCCCTGCGACGCCTTGGCCTTCCTGTTCCAGGCGGGCCGGCGTCGCCTCATCGGCGGCGAACAACACGTCAAAGGGTGCGCCGTTCTTGATCTGCGCATAGAACTTGCCTGTCGACCCAAAAGAGAGCGCAAGCTTGTGGCCCGTTTCCTTTTCGAAGGCGGCGCCAATCTGTTTCATGGGTGCCGTGAAGTTGGCGGCGACCGCAACATGGATCTCGGCAGCCTGAAGCACGCCGCTGAAAAGCAGGCAGACGAAGGCCAGGGACGCGATACGGTTCATCTGTCGGATTCGCTATGGTGATGTCGAATAGCGAGTATAGGGCCTGCGGCCTCGGCACACGGGTGGCCGATCATGCTGGGTCGTCGACCCGGCTCGAAAACAACTTGGCCCGCTCGGAGAGCGGGCCAAGTGCCTGTATTAGTGGTGCCGATGAAAGGAGTCGAACCCTCGACCTTCTCATTACGAATGAGCTGCTCTACCAACTGAGCTACATCGGCATCGGCGCGCCGGATAATGATCCCGATCCGGCACCGCCAAGCCCGCTATTATACATATTCTTTTAGGTCTCGCTGGCCGGTTCCCGCCTACGCGCGTCTTGCTTGCCCGGCCGATTACCTTAGCGTTGTCGGCCCAGCAGGGGACGCCTATAATCGCCACCGCAGGGCTTTTCGCAAGATGCGTCTCTCGCCACACTCTAAAAGGGGATCGTGATGGCATTGGCTGACGTGGTGGAAAACAATAAGGCGTGGCTGGCCGGTCTGGCCGACTCCATGACCACGGAGCACGATTATTTCGCCGAAGTCGAAGGGCATTTGCCGACAGCGCTGCAAGGCACACTGTATCGCAATGGACCGGGCCGATTCGAATTGGGCGGCGTGCGCAAGCGTCACCTGCTGGATGGCGACGGCATGATACAGGCTTTCGATTTCGTGGACGGGAAAGTCCGATATCGGAATCGTTTCGTCCGTACGCGGAAGTATCTCATCGAACGGGACGCCGGGCGTTTCGTCACGCCTACATGGACGACCAGGGCGCCGGGCGGGATGGTGCGCAATGTCGGCAACAAGATCCGCTCGCAGGCGGGTGTCACGACGCTCATCAAGAATGATTGCCTTTATGCATTCGACGAGGTGGGCCTCCCCTATGGCCTGGACCCGGATAGCCTTGAAACGCGGGGCGAGCAGCAAGTGGGGCCGCCCGGACTGCGCACCGACTACAAGGCTCATACCAAGACGGATCCCGCTACCGGAGAATGGCTCATTCTCGGCATCGAGCATGGGCCGCGCACCTGGCTGAACCTGGTGCACCGGGCAGCCGACGGATCGCTGCTCAGCCATCAGCGGTTTTCGTCGCCCCGTCCCTCTTATATTCATGATTGGTTTCTCACCGAACACTATGTGCTGATCCTGCTGCATCCCGTCGAACTCTCCTTGCCCCGGTTCCTGTCCGGCCTGGCAAGCTTCACCGACAGCCTTCAGTGGCGTCCGCGCAAAGGCAACCTGTTGCTGCTGGTTGACCGCTCCGGCGCAAGCGAGCCCATCGCCTTTGATGCCGAGGCCTGTTTCATGTGGCACAGCATCAATGCCTTCGAAGTCGGTGACTCGCTCGTGGCCGATTTTATCGGCTACGACGAGCCCGACCATTTCCTGGGTGATCGGGCGGCATTTCGCATGATCATGGAGGGCAAGCAGGGTGCGCAGATGCACAAGGGAATCTTGCGGCGCTACATCATCAACCTCCCGCGCAGGCGCCTGATCGAAGACCGCCTCAGCCCCGAGAACCACGAATTTCCGGTTATCGATTCACGTATGGTGGCCCAGCGCTATCGGTATGGGTACTTCACTACGTCCAGGGCGGCCACCGTCTTTCACAACGGGATAGCCCGCGTGAGCGCCGACGGCGGCCAGCGGGACACGTTTTTCATGGACGAGTCGACGCATATGGGCGAGCCCATCTTTGTGCCGGACGGTCCGGAGCCCGAGGATGGATGGTTGCTGAGCGTGGGGCTGGATGGCGCCAGCGGGCGCTCCTTTTTGGCTATCTTCCGCTCTGACCGGCTTGCCGACGGGCCCGTTGCGCGCGTAGGGCTGCAGCACTCCACGCCGCTGAGCTTCCATGGATATTGGTACGGCCGGTAAGGTACGGCCGGTAAGGTACTATTTTGCGAGGACATTCATGATGTTGTACAGGGTCCGCCGCCGTGGCGCTGTGATGGCCAGTCTGCTCGTCGGCCTCGCCGTTGCAACGCTGGCGTCTTCCGCTGTCGCGGCGGATCTGACCCTGCGCATTTCGGGCCTGAAGGACGCCAAGGGCAAGATCGCCGTCGCGGTTTTTGCGGCGCCTGATGGGTTTCCACGGGAGGACGAAAAGGCGGTCAAGGCAGTAAGGCTTCCTGTCGATGCCTCGTCCCATTCAGCCCTGACGGTTATTCGCAACCTGCCCGCGGGCGACTATGCGGTGGCTGTCTACCACGATGATAATGAAAGTGGCCGGCTCGAGACCAATGTCCTGGGCATACCGCAAAAGGGTTACGGGTTTTCCCAAAACGTTCGGCCGAGGATGCGTGCGCCTGCCTTTGATGAAGCGCGCTTTGCCCTGCCCGAGCAGGGTGCAGAACTGGGCATTGCTGTCCGATATTGAGGCGCGTCCTGCATTATTCCAAGGCGATAGTGACCATCGGCCAGAGCTGGGCAGCCGCCACACTGCCTTCGCCGTGGCTGGCCCTGCAAATTCAGTCCTCGCGATTCATTCGGACGGCTGACGGGAACAGGTCCCAGCACGCGATGAATAGGGCTGCAAACAAGGGACCGATGACGAAGCCGTTCAAGCCGAATACCGCAAGACCGCCCAAGGTCGAAATCAGGATGACGTAGTCGGGGATCTTGGTGTCCTTGCCTACGAGCAAGGGTCGCAGGATGTTGTCGACTAGGCCGATGACCAGGACGCCGAACAGAATTAATACGACACCTTCCCAGGTAGCGCCGACGACCAGGAAATATACGGCGACGGGGACCCAGATCAAGGCTGCGCCAACGGCGGGCAGCAGCGAAAGAAAGGCCATCAGCACGCCCCACAGGAGTGAGCCCTGGATGCCCAGGAACCAGAACATGACACCGCCCAACGCGCCCTGGGTGATGGCCACCACGATATTGCCCTTCACGGTTGCACGGACGACGGTGGCGAACTTCCGGAAAAGGTGTTGCTGGTGTTCATCGCTAAGCGGGATCAACTGCTTGCTTTGACGCGCCAGTTGCGCGCCATCGCGCAACAGGAAAAACAGCAGGTACAGCATGACGCCCATGCCGACCACGAACTGAAACGTGTTCTGTCCGACGTTCACCGCCTGCGTCGCCAGGAACTTGCTGCCCTGCAGCGCTCCGGCGGACAGTTTCTCGCGCAGGCTGAATACGTCGCCAACGCCAAAGCGGATCAAGACGTCATGGACCGAGCTTGGCAAGGCGCTCATGATTTGCTCGAAGTAGGCGCCCAGGTTCAGTTCTCCTGTACTGATGCGTTTGTAAATCCCCGCGCCTTCCTGCAGCAGGGCCGCGGTGATCAGGATGGTCGGAATGATGACGATCAGGATGATGACCAACAAAGTCGTCAAGGCAGCCAGGTTGGGTCTGCCGCGCATCCTGCGCAACAGTTGCCTGTGCAGCGGAGTGAAGACGATGGCCAATATGGTGCCCCAGAAAATGGCGCCGTAATAGGGCAGCAGCACCCAGATGAAGGCCACGGTTACCGCAACGAGCAGTACGACGAACGTCCGGTAATAAAGATTGGAATTATTCATCCGGCAATTCTATGCGAAACCCGGGTGGCCGGTCGGACGTTTTTCTCATTCGCTCAACAATTCGGCGACGGACTGAAGGCCTTCGACATGCTGGGCAACGACCTTCACCACGACGATGATCGGCACGCACAACAGCATCCCCCAGACGCCCCAGAGCCAGGCGCCGAACAGCAGCGCGACGAATACTGCCGTCGCATTCATCTTGGCGATCCGTCCGGTCATCCATGTGGCGATGACCATGCCGACGAAGGTGGCAATGACGAGCGTTGCGGCCGCAAGCAGCAACATCATGGAAAAAGACTCGAACTGGAGAAACGCCGCAAAGCCGATCGTAATGGCGGCGATGAGCGAACCGAAATAGGGGATGATGTGCAACAGGGCGGCGACGACTGCCCAGGCGCCGGGGTTGTCCAGGCCCACGCTGTGGAGCATCAGCCAGGTCAATATACCCAGCAGGATATTCGTCACGAGCAACATCAGCATATATTTCTGTATGGATCGATTGATGTCGTCAAGAATTTGAACGGTGATTTTCTTGTCCGACAAGGTGGGCCCGGTAATCCGGACCAGCTTGCGCTTGAAGGTATTCCCCGAGAGCAGTGCGAAGAACACCAGGAAAAGCACCATGGTCATTTGCCCGACAAACGCGGCCACGCTCAGCGAGCCGGCCCATAGCCAGGTGTTCAGGTCGAAATCAGGAGGCCTGACGGGCGGCGGCGGGGCTTCGGCCTTTTCAGGGCCGGGCGTCGTGGTTTTTTCAGTGGGCAAGGCCACCTTTTTCAAGGCATCCGCGGCGCTGCGCAACTTGTCCAGCGTTCCCAACTCGCCATTGTCCATGCGCTTCATGGCGCTCGTCAGCTTATAGGTGGCAATCGGCAATTCATCGACGATGGCCTGAGCTTCGTTGTAGACCGACGTAGCGATGAGGCCGGTCGACCCCACCAAAGCCAGCATCACGAGAACCGTCGCGGCGACACGCGGCAAGTGCGCGCGCTCCAGCCACAGGACAACGGGGTTCAGTGTGTAGGCGATGAGGATGCCGAAGACCAGCGGTATGAAGAATTCACGTGCCCACTGCAGCGTGAAGATAAAGGCGATGATGGCCAACACGGTGATGGCCCATATGCCCGGCCGCGCTTGCGGGGCCGGGAGCGTCGCGGGAGTACTGACGGACGGTTCGTCCGGTTCGAGGGCGGACGTACGCCGGGTAGTGGCAACGGGCAGACCTGCAGACGCTGTTGTTTTGACTGTATCCATTGTGACCCATCCGGTGGATACCCAGACAGCAAGCAACGTGCCCGGTCACTTGGCGTTACGGTACCCCACGCGCCTTGCCGTCAGCAAATACCAGGTCCAGATCGTGGCGAACAGTGTGGTTGCCGCGATGGCCGTATAGTCATCCTCGACGAGGTACTCGTCGAAATAGAAATCCGCCAGCATGAATTCGACCGCGGCGCACACCGGGCCTGCAATCCATAGTATGCCGATAGCGGCTCGCACGGCGGTCGCCGTGCGGGTTCGGATCATCATCAACGCCACGGCGATGAGGAGGATGGCTTCGAGCCAGGCGAGGGCCATGGCATACCCGATATAGGCGTGGAAGGCCGGGGAATCAGCGGCGGACGGAACCAGCGTCTCGATCTGCGCCTTGACGCGATAGAACTCGGCCAGCTCCTGCGCCGCCCAGAACCCAAGAAATAAGGAAAAAACGAGGAGCCACCCGCCATAGCGGGCCGATGTCGTGCGCGACGAGCCCCGATTCAGCCAGGCGGCAACGACGGCGACGGCAATGAAGGCAGCGAAATGCCACTCGGTCCATGATCCCATTTCTTTCCCATTCTTATTGGTGCGCAGGCATCATGATTCCAGGTATACGGCGCCAGCGCGGTGGATGTGCTGCCGCAATATACCTTGATTGGAAAGCAGAGGGAAAGAAAGGAAGGTCAGGCCAGCCATTCCAGAGGCAGGAAAACCATGTCGAGGCCGGTCTCGCTGGTAGTCCTGAGCCACGTGGTCCCGCATTCCAGGCAACTATATCGGCGTTCGATGGCGTCACCGTACGCTTCCGGTGGGCGTACATCCGTCAAGCCCATGAACTTATGGGGCTTCACGGGCGCCGGCTGGAGCAATAGGCTGCGACACAGGTCGCAAAGCGTGACGTTGTCAGGTGTGGGCATGGCGAGACAATAACGTAAGCGCACGTGTCCAGCCATGGTGCCTCTGGCGTACACCATACGACCGGGCGTGGCATCGGGGCATCCTGACGTCGGAATTGGATCGTTACTGTTTGCAAGCCCACGCTAGGTTGAAAGTTTTAGAATCAGCCGGACGTACCCCGACATACCCCCAGAAGGAGTTGAGATGAAATACTTGCTCATAGTCACGATGGCGTTGGTGTTGTCTTCATGCGGAATGATGCGCGACCGTGATCGTTCCACCTCTTCAACGTCTTCAACGACTTCGATGTCGTACAACGACATGTCGAGTTCGGCGACGATGATCCCCGAGACCGGCAACGGCAACTGACCGTTTTTACCGGTTAAGGAGACGTAAACATGAGTCCACCACAGCGGCGGTATGCGCGTACGGGAATGACGCAATGAAAAGGGCCTACGTGTGCACGTAGGCCCTTGGTATTCTTGGCTCCCCGAACTGGGTTCGAACCAGTGACCTGCGGATTAACAGTCCGTCGCTCTACCGACTGAGCTATCGGGGAATATCGAAGAAGCGAAACTATAGCATAAAGTTTTGGGCTGCCGCAAATCAAGGCTACAAGCGCCCGCCGGCCCCTGGAGGGCATGATGTTCGCGCCGGCGTGACGGGCCAAGGGACGCCTATAACCCCAACAAATCCTTCATGTCGTCGGCATGTTCTTCTTCGACGGCCATGATGTCGATCAGCAAGTGGCGCGACGTCGGGTCGCTGTCTCCGATGCGCTCTATCATCTGCCGGTACGATTCGATGGCGACGCGCTCAGCGATCAGATTCGCCTTGATCATGCCTTTGATGTCGGTGCATTCGTCGTACTCGGCATGGCTGCGATGAGCGATCGTCGCCGGATTGAAGTCCGGCTCGCCGTTCAACTGCACGATGCGTTCCGCGATCCGGCCGGCATGATCTTCCTCTTCCTGTGCGTGCTGGAGAAACTCTGCCTTGATCGGTTCGTTCACCAGCCCGGTCGCCGTATAGTAGTGGCGCTTGTAGCGCAATGCACAGACCAGTTCGGTCGCCAGTGCCGCGTTGAGCATGTCGATGATTTCCTCGCGATTGCCTTTATACCCGGGGGGCACCGCGCCGCTTTCGAGATCTCGCGCAGCCTCGCGTATCGCTGCCACGTCGATAGGGTCTTGCCGCCTTCCCGTATTGTCTTGGTTCGAGTTCATGAATTTCCTTATGCTGGGTAATGGGATGCTTGCGGCGCGCCATGCACACGGCACAGCGTTGCCGAGCTACCGGGTCGCGCAGCAAGTGCCGTGCCCGCTCATCTTTTGCGACGCTACGAATGATCGGGCACAATAACGTCCCTGCCTCCACCCTCAGCAAGGTTCCACCGCCTCATGACGCCATCCACCAGCGCCCAAGACTTAAGCCGCAACCAGGAGTTCTGGGCCGGTTTCTTCCTTGCCGCTGTGGGAGCGGTGCTCTTTGCCTCCAAGGCGATCGTCGTGAAATTGACGTATCGCTATGGCGTCGATGCCTTGACCGTCATCGGTTTCCGCATGATGCTGTCCTTGCCTTTTTTTGCCGCCATCGCCTATGCTCAGGCGCGCAAGGCGAGGCTGGGCAGGCTGCCGCGGCTTACGGTGAAGGAGCGCCTGCAGATCGCCTTCCTGGGCTGCATCGGGTATTACCTGTCCAGTTATCTCGACTTCCTGGGGTTGCAGTACATATCGGCCGGACTCGAGCGCCTGATCCTGTTCCTTGCGCCGACGTTTGTGTTGTTGATCTCGGCGTTTTTTCTGAAGCGGCCCATCAGTCGCGGACAATGGATCGCGCTGGTCCTGTCCTACCTGGGCGTGGTGTGCGTCTTCATCGAGGATCTGTCCATCAGCGGACCTGACGTGATGCTGGGCTCGGGACTGGTGCTCGCAGCGGCCATCTCTTACGCGTTCTACCTGATCGGTTCGGGCGAGCTCATCAAGCGGGTCGGCGCAACGCGACTGACGGCCTATGCCATGTCCGTATCGGTCTTCGTCACCATGCTGCACTTCTTTTCCGTTCATGGCTTGGCCGGCCTGGACCAGCCGCTGCCCGTGTACGAGCTGGGCCTGATCCATGCCGTGGTGAACACCGTCGCGCCCACTTTCATGATCATGTGGGCGGTGGCCCGCATCGGCGCCCCCATGACCGCCCAGTTGGGCCTGCTGGGTCCGACGTCCGTGTTGTTCCTGGCGGCCTGGCTATTGGGCGAGCCCATCACGACCTTGCAATTGATCGGCACAGCGATCGCGCTCGCGGGCGTCATGGTCCTGGGGCGGCAGCGGCGATAGGACGCCGCATCGCGCATCGCCTCAGCTCGCTCCCTGCGCGGCGCGTTCGGCAGCGCCCATCAGTTGCTCGATCTCTTCCCGATGGATGTCGTGCGTGACGAAGCCTGACTCATTCTCGGGCATGGCCAGTCGATCGGGCTGGGCCAGGGTCAGGCGTATGTCCTCGAGTCCGCTGTTCCAGTGCTCTCGCATGCTTGCAAGACCGAACTGGAAGTCTTTGTAATGGCGTTCGTAGGGCTTGTTGCGATAAATGAGGTGGATCACGTTATAGCGCTTGTTGCTGGCAAGGTCTTGCGCCATGCGGCACCAGGCATCGTGGGCGCGTAGCTCCGCCGGTATTTCTTCCAGCAGGTTGCCCAACATATGCCGCAAGTATTGGGACCAGCGCAACTGATCGGTGACCAGCCGGGTGCGACTGGAATAGCGGATGTCCTTCATGCGGTCATAGACCTCGCTCATGCTGCCGGGCACCCGGCCGCGCGCACTCCATAGGTCCACCTGGAATGCCAGCGTGTCACGCAAGGGGCGCGACTCCAGGATCTGCAGCAGAGGGGTATTCGAAACGAGGCCGCCATCCCAATAGTATTCGCCGTCGATTTCCACTGGCGCGAAGGCCGGCGGCAAGGCGCCGGATGCCATGAAGTGCTCGGGCCGCAAGGCGATGCGCGAATTGTCGAAGTACACCATGTTGCCGGTCCGTACATTGACGGCGCCGACCAATACTTGCTGTGCACGGGCATTGATGCGGTCGAAGTCGCACAGCCGCTCGAGCGTGCTCTTGAGCTCCGAGGTGTCGTAAAAGCTCGCGATGTCTGGATCGCCCGGGATGAAATTGGACGGCGGCGGGAAGCGGGGACGAAAGAAGCCGTTCTGGCCCGCCAGCAAGGCGGCGCCGGCGTGATAGGCGCCGATCGACTGCCGCAGCGTGTCGTTCACATTGAACAGGGTCTGTTCGATGAAGGGGTCCATCATCAGTCCCAGATTGGACTGGCAGATGGTTTCCCAGAACTCGCGAAGGCGCGCCAAGCGCGTCTCGGGGGGATTGCCGGCAATGATGGCGACATTCAACGAGCCTATCGATATGCCTGCTAGGCAGCTCAGCGAAATGCCGGCTTCCTCCAGCCCTTCGAAGACCCCTGCCTGGTACGCGCCGAGTGCGCCGCCGCCCTGCAGGACGAGGGCAATCGTTTCGTAGGGTGGCAGGCCTGACGTGTCCGCGGCTGGGGGCGGGGACGCCTCGGCGGCCGCCTCTTGCGTACTCGCAAGCGTCGGTATCTCGGCCGGAGTGCTACTTGCCTTGCGCGCACGTGTTGTCCGTCGTTGAACGCGCTTTTTTTTGGGTGCCGGTGTAGCCGGCTTTGCTTGGGTCATGGCGAATTCCTGGTCAAGATGGGGGGTAAGGGCGCGGCCGTCTCGTCGTTCAACAGGCTTTGCACGAAGGCGTCGATGAGCGCGCCTCGGTAGCGTGATTTGTGCAGCACCAGGGACAGGCGTCGTCCAAGATTCAGGAAGGGGGTGTGGAGGACTCGCATCCGCCCCACGGCGACCGAATCCGTGACGGCGGCGAGCGGTAGGCAAGCGATGCCCAGCCCGGCGATGACGGCTTGCTTGATCGCTTCCACTTGTCCCAGTTCAAGAACGATCTGGCCTGGCGGCAGGGCGGTCATCGCCTGTTCGGCCAGGGCCCTCATCGCCGAGCCGCGTTCGCGCAATATCCACTTGGCATCCTTGAAATGGCGGGTCTGCAAAGCGGCGCGCCCGGCGAGCGGGTGGGACGCCGCCGCGCAGACCACCAACGCATCGTCACGCCACGGCATGACGTCCAATTGCGGATGGTTCACCGGCCCCTCCACACAGCCGACGTCGATGCGATATTCCAGAAGGCCCGCTGTGATGGCGTGGGTGTTTTCGACGCTGACCTGCAGCGACACGCGTGGATGGCGGGCGACGAAGGGACCCAACAGATCGCCGACCAGGTAGTTTCCTATGGTATTGCTGGCGCCGACCCGAAGCTCTCCGCTCAGCGCCGTCGGTGTGTCGTCGCTTTGACGCTGCAGTTCGTGCAGGCGCTCCACGATTTCCTGGGCCAGCGGAAGGGCTTCCTTGCCTCGCGCGCTGAGGTGCAGCCGACCTCGTTCGCGATCGAACAGCTGGGTATTGAGCTGTCTTTCCAGCTCGGCCAGCGCCATGCTGACTGCGGGCTGGGTGACGAAAAGCCGTTCGGCCGCCGCGCGGACCGTGCCGGTCGAGGCGATGGCGATGAAGACTTCGAGTTGCCTGACGCTGATCCCTAGCATCAATAAAGTTTATACCCTGCTTAAAAATTAGTGAATTAATTTATCGGAGACGGCCGCATAAAATAACTTCACGTTATTAACATATACCTACACATGTCCGCGACCCCCTTGACGTCTACCGCTGTCCCCGCCGAGCGGCATTCCGCTGCCTTTCGCGCGCGGGGGCGGTCCCGCACTACGCCGGGCGAATCCCGCAATCCCTCTCTTATTCACGGCCTCGCGCTGGCGTGTGCCCTTGCGCTCGTGGCGATGGCGCTCGGTCGCTGGCAACCCATTATAGGAGGGCCGGTCTTCGGCATATTGGTCGGCATCGCCGTACGGAACACGATCGGCGTCGGGCCCATGTTCCGGCCCGGGCTCGCCTTCGCGTCGAAGCAAGTGCTTCAGTGGTCCATCATCGCGCTCGGTTTCGGCCTGAGCATCCAGCAGGTCGCGAAAACGGGGATGGAGTCGCTGGCTGTCACCATGGTGACGCTCCTGGTCGCCTTCGGCTCGGCCTACTTGCTGGGCAAATGGCTGAACATCGCTTCCAAGCTGAAGGTGCTGATCGGCGTAGGCACGGCTATTTGCGGCGGGTCGGCTATCGCGGCCGTGACCCCCATCATCAAGCCCGAAGATCATGAAACCGCGTTCGCGATTTCGACCATCTTCATTTTCAATATTGTCGCCGTACTGACTTTTCCCTTGCTCGGCCATTGGCTCGGCATGTCCGATGCCGGCTTCGGCATGTGGGCGGGTACGGCAATCAACGATACGTCGTCGGTTGTGGCGGCGGGCTACAGCTATAGCCAGGCCGCCGGCGATTACGCCACGATCGTTAAATTGACGCGGGCCACACTGATCATCCCCATCTGCCTGGCACTGGCCGTGTTCGAGGCGTGGCGCCACAAAAAGCAGGGCGGCACCGGCTTCAGCCTGGCGCGTATCTTTCCGTGGTTCATCCTGTGGTTCCTGGTCGCATCCGCACTGCGTTCGAGCGGTCTGGTTCCGGAAAGCTGGACCGGCGGCATCCACCTGGCCGCCGAATTTCTGATCATTGTGGCGCTGACCGCCATCGGACTGTCTTCGGACTTGCGCCGCATGGCCGTGGCGGGACTGCGACCCATTCTGCTTGGGCTCGGCGTCTGGTTGTCCGTTGCGAGCAGCAGCCTGATCGTCCAGCATTTCATGGGATCCTGGTAGTCGTCCGAGTTCAGGCCAGCCATGACATCGGATCGTGGCGGATGGCGACACCCACGATGTAGGCGAAGATGGCAATGGCAACCAAGGCCGCGATCCCTCGCGTGCGGGCCGTTTTGCCGCGCTTGATGGCGATCGTCCCGACGCCTATGTAAAGGACCAGGGCGATGATCTTCGCCAGTATCCACGGTTGCGCCGGCCCTATCATGATCGCCAGCATCACGCCGAAGACGAGCAGCGCCGTATCGATGATGTGCGGTGCGATGCGGACAACGCGCGCTTGCAATCGCGGTGAGCTCGTGACTGACCAGTAGGCGCGCACGATAAAAAAGAGAATGCTCAGTCCCGCAGCGGTCGTGTGCAGATGCTTGATGGCGAAATAGTTCATGGGTGTTGCCTGAAAAGGTGAACGAAGTGTCAAAGCGGGCCGGCGGCCGTTTCCGCCAGGCCCGCACTATCGTAGCAGGTCGGTGCTTGTCCGATCCGGCGTCAAGCCGTCGCGGTGGGCTGGAGCTTCCAGCCGCCGCTGCCGCCGCCCTCGAGGATCAACTGCTGGTCATGATGCCGGAAGAGCGTGCTGCGATGCCCTACGCTGGCGAGCAACGTGTGGGGCAGGTGGGTGCGCACCAGTCGATACATGGCATCTTCCAGTCCCTCGTCCATCGCGGATGTCGCTTCATCCAGGAACGCCGCATCGGGTTCGGCCAGCAGCAGGCGTCCGAACGCCAGGCGCTGTTGCTCGCCCAGCGAGAGTATGCGTCCCCAGTCGGCGACCTGGTCGAGTTGGTCCACCAGGTGTCCCAGTTGCACGAGTCGAAGCACGGTCGCTGCCCGTTCATCGGCGGCCGTTGCGCTCGCCGCCGTGCCTACCGCCGTGCCTACCGCCGTGCCTACCGCCGTGCCCGACCCCTTGGCTGTCGTCGAGGCGCTACCCGGGCCTGCCGCCACGCCCGCGGGTGCCAGCGCCATGGGGGCCTGCGTCGGGCGGATACCGGGTTCAGGCGCCAGCTCGGGGTCGCGTCCTCCAATCAGGATGTCGAGGTTTGTCGGCGCGCCGCGCGCGCTGACCAACGCGGCGTGCTGCTGGGCCTGGACATCCAGCAGTTGCTGCGCGCTTGCGGAGTCGGGCAGTTGTTGCGGATAGTGCAGGGCATCACGCAGACTGCCCAGGGGCAGATACGGCTTCTGCGACAGGAACAGCACCTTGTGTTCGGGCCGTATGATCCGCCCTTCACAATAGGGCCAGAGGCCGGCGATGGCGCGCAACAGAGTGGTCTTGCCCGAGCCGGACGGGCCGCGGATCAACAACGGCGCGCCCGGAAGAACTTCCATATCCAGGTCCTTGAGCAGCAGGGCGCCCGCAGGGGTCTTGACGGTAAGGCCATCCAAGGCCAGGCGTTCGCCTTCTGCCCGGACGTCAGGTTCCGGCAGGGCGCGCGCGTTATCGATCGCCCGGTTGAAGCCGCTCAGGCGGTCGAGGGTGGCCCGATAGGTCGCAAAATCATCGTACGCGTTGCGGAAGAAGGACAGGTTGTCTTGCAGCCGGCCGAAGGCCTGCGATGTCTGCATCAGGTCGCCCAGGCTGATCTGTTGGGAAAAGAATCGCTGGGCCTGGATGATGAAGGGAAACACGACGGCAGCCTGGGTAATCGAGAAGTTGAAACCCAGAAACTTCAGCGATCGATACACGATGGCCCACGCGTTGCCGATGACATGCGCAAACCGGCTTCGCAGCAGCGCGCCTTCGACCTTCTCGCCCGCGTAGAACGCAATGCTTTCCGCATATTCACGCAGGCGTACGAGTGCGTACCGGTAATCCGCGTTGAAACGCTCGTTCAAGAAATTCAGCAAGATGAGAGGGCGGCCGATCCGGATGGCGAACACCGTCGCGACGATGACGTAAACGAAGACGAGGAAGACCATGCCGCGAGGCAACTCGGCGCCGAAGAGGTTCAGCGGACCCGAAAGGTTCCAGAGAATGATGGTGAACGCGAACGTGGACACCAGTGCATTGATGACGCCCATGGCCAGCGTCAGGGACATTTGGACGAAAGTCGCGACGTCTTGCTGTATGCGTTGATCCGGGTTGTCCACGGGCGTATCGAGGTACTGGGTTCGATAATAGGCCTGGTCGTCCAGCCAGCGCTGCAGCAGCTTCTCGTTAAGCCATACGCGCCAGTGAATGACGAAGGCCTGCTGGACGTAGAAATCGAAGAGCGATCGCACGACGTGCACGGTAGCCAGGATGGCAAACAGCAGCATGGCCATCCAGAAGCCCGATTCGTCCAGCTTCTGCAGGGCCGTGTACATGGTGTTGTACCAGGAGGAAAAGAGAACCTCGAGCCTCACGGCACCCAAGGTCAGCAAAAGGATCAGCGCCAGGGCCGCCAGCGGGCGCCAGCTGCGCCGAGGTGAAAAATACTCGGCTGCCAGGGCCCAGAACTGTCGACCCCAGACCGTCCAGCGTGCCAACCCCCAGACGCTCGCGGCAGCGAGCGCGAGCGTAATGACGTAGGCCTGCGCCAGCCATACCCCGCTCTCCAATAACGCATTGTTCCAGTTCATCCGTGCTCCGCTCATTCGCTCGTGCGAATTCCAAAACCCGCATTCTGTTCGAAATGAGGCGTCAGCGCCAGGCTTGTCTCAGGCCCGGAGCGGCAAAGATCCGGAAGTGTTGTCCGTAGATGGCGTGCCTTAAAGCTGATTCAGCGGAATCTTGAAGTAGCGGATGCCGTTGTCTTCCGGCTCTGGCCGGCGGCCGGCGTTGATGTTCAGCTGGACGGCGGGCAGCATCAGCACCGGCAGGTCGAGCGTCTTGTCGCGCGCCTCGCGCATGGCGACGAAGTCCTCCTCGGTAATCTCGTCGTTGACATGGATGTTGTCGTAGCGCTGTTCGCGCACCGTGCAGCAGCACTGTCGCGAACGATGGTTGGGTGGGTAATCGTGACATAGAAACAGACGCGTTGCGTCGCCGAGGCTCAGGATGCGCTGTATCGAGCGATAGAGGGTGGGCGCGTCGCCGCCGGGGAAGTCGCAGCGTGCCGTACCGACGTCGGGCATGAACAACGTATCGCCGATGAAGACACCCAGGCCCTCGATCCGGTACGCCATGTCGGCGGGTGTATGGCCGGGCACGTGCAGGGCCGTTGCCGCCAACTTGCCAATGAAAAATTGCTCGCCGTCATGAAAAAGATGATCGAACTGAGAGCCGTCGGGCCGGAAGGGCGGCTGCAAATTGAATATATCCTGGAAAGTCTTCTGGACATCGCAGATGTGTTCGCCGATGGCGATACGTCCGCCGGCCTGTTCCTGGATATACGACGCCGCGGACAAATGGTCTGCATGCGCATGCGTTTCGAGTATCCACTCGACATCCAGCTCTTTGTCGTTGATGAACGCCAGTATCTCGTCGGCCGAGTCCGTGGAGATGCGTCCGGAGTTGGGATCGTAGTCCAGTACGCTGTCGATGATGGCGCATTGGCGGGTATCGGCACCATACACGACATAGGAATAGGTGGCGGTGTTCGTGTCAAAAAAGGCTTGGACCTGTGGTGATGGCATGGTGGCTTCTCCCGTCGATAGGCTTGCGTACACGGACATGCTGTCGATCTTAACAAGACGTCCATCGGCGCGCATCCCGCGCGTCAAATGACCGATGGGTATCGGGCAATTGGCCCCTTCCGCGTGGCATTGCTTCGGCAGCCGCGCTTGTGCACGGCGCGCGCATGCAGCGATAATGCTAGCGACCCATTCACCATCGACAAGAGGACATATGCCGTACGTATCCATTTACGCCACCCAGGGTATCTCCACAGAACAGAAGAAAGAGCTCCTGCAGCGCAGCAGCGACGCCGTGGTCGACGCCATCGGCGCACCCTTGGCGAGCGTGCGCGTGATGTTGCACGAGCTTCAAGAGGGGCACTACCTGAATGCCGGCCAGTTCGACACCCCGGGCGTCATGTTCCAGGTCGAATTCATCGAAGGCCGCACGGACGACCAGAAAGAATCGCTGATCGGCGCACTGAGCCGGGTGGGCAAACAGGTTACCGGCATCCCGGAAAACGAAGTCCGGGTGCGCCTCATCGATTTTCCCAAGTCCAATATGGGCATGGCCGGAGGCGTCAGCGCCAGGGCCATGGGGCGTTAAGCCTGCCATGGCCGGTGATCCTTTTCCGCAAGCCCTCGCGCTGGTCGATTTCTGGCGCGAGGCAGGCGCATCGAAATGGTTCATGAAGGACAGTGACTTCGATGCCGAATTCAGCCGTCGCTTCACCGACTTGCATTTTGCCGCGGCGCGCCGCGAACTGGAATCCTGGCTGGCCGATCCCCATGCCAGCCTGGCGCTGGTCCTGCTGCTGGACCAGTTTCCCCGCAATGCCTTCCGCGACACCGGCCATATGTTCGCGACAGACGGCCTAGCCCGCCGATACGCCCGCATGGCGCTCGACCGGGGGTATGTTGAACATCTGCCGGCCGACCTGGCGCTATTCCTGTGCGTGCCCTTCATACATTCGGAACAACTGGGGGACCAGGACGATGGCGTGGCACTCTATCGCCAGCATAGTCCCGCCAACCTGCGCCACGCCGTGGAACACCGCGACATCATCGTCCGATTTGGTCGGTTTCCGCATCGCAACGCGTTGCTCGGCCGTAAGAGCACCGAGGAAGAAATACGCTTCCTGAACGAAGGCGGGTTCGCGGGCTAACCTTGAACGCCGGCCTGCGGTCGTTACCCCAGGTGGGAAGCCGAGGGGTGCTTGTCTTCGGTCGCCATGGCGTTCAAGCCATGAATGATGCCGCATTCGCTGATTGACTGGGCGCTTGCGCATTGCCGGCGCAAGGCCGTCAATTGCTCCTTCAGGCGCTGCAATTCCTGCAGGCGCACGTCCACGTGGACGATATGTTCGTCCAGCAGGTGGTTGACCGGCTCGCAGTCGGCCCGCGGTTCGTCCATGAACGCCAGCAACATGCGGATTTCGTCATGCGTCATGTCGAGGGTCCGGCAGTTCCGGATGAAGCGCAGACGCTCGAGATGATCCTTGCGATAGCTGCGATAGTTGCTGTCGTTCCGGTCGGGCGCCGGCAACAGGCCCGCCTTCTCGTAGAAGCGTATGGTCTCGGTCGGGCAGTTGGCCGCCCGCGCTAATTCACCAATTTTCATGTAGCGATACTCCCGTTGTTGACCTTGTAGTTACTTTAAGGTGTTTACTGTTGCGACGCAATGCCGATACAGGAAACATCATGTCGACACACAGCCACCATCACGGTCATCACCACCACGCCGTCGAGGCAGTCCTCGAACCGCTCGTCGCCGCTCAGGCGAAGGACGGCAGCATCCGTACGCCCATGCGCATCATGCAGATGGACTGCCCGACTGAAGAGGCCCTGATTCGCAAGAAGCTCGCCGGCATGAAAGGCATACGGGGCATCACCTTCAACCTCATGCAACGTGTCCTGACGGTGGATCACGCCCCGGATGCTCTGGCAGCGATCGTCGCGGCCATACGAGAGCTGGGGTTCGAACCCGAAGTGGCGCAGAATGGCAAGGCGCCGCCGCCCGCACCCGCTGCGGCCCATGCCTGGGGGCCGCTGGTGTTGGCCGGCCTGGCGGCTTTGAGTGCCGAAGCGGCCGGTTGGCTGACCGACCTGCCGTGGCCGCCGATCGTCCTGGCGATACTGGCCTTGTCGCTCAGCGGCGTGACGACCTATAAAAAGGGCTGGGTGGCCATCGCGAACGGCAATCTGAACATCAACGCCCTCATGAGCATCGCCGTGACGGGTGCCGTGTTGCTGGACGAGTGGCCCGAAGCCGCCATGGTGATGGTCCTGTTTGCCATTGCCGAAGCGATCGAGGCCCGATCGCTCGATCGTGCGCGGCATGCCATCGAGCGCCTGATGGAGGTGGCGCCGGCCAACGTGCTGGCTAAGGACGCATCAGGGCAGTGGATCAGCAGGCCTGCGGCCGATGTACCGCCTGGCACGCTGCTGCGTGTCCGTCCCGGCGAGCGGTTCGGCCTGGACGGACACATCACGGCCGGCAGTTCTGCCGTGAATCAGGCGCCGATCACCGGCGAGAGCATGCCGGTCCAGAAAGAAGTGGGCGACGCCGTGTTTGCGGGCACCATCAACGGCATGGCGGAACTCGAGTACCGCAGCGGGTCCTCCTTCGACGACACCTTGCTGGCGCGCATCATTCATGCCGTACACGAAGCACAGGGCAGCAAAGCGCCGACGCAGCGCTTCGTGGACCGCTTCGCCCGCGTGTATACGCCGCTGGTGTGCGCGTTGGCCGTCGGCATTGCGGTTGTTCCGCCGTTGCTGTTTCAGGAACCGTGGCTGGAATGGGTCTACAAGGCCCTGGTGTTGCTGGTCATCGCCTGCCCCTGCGCCCTGGTGATTTCCACGCCTGTTGCCATCGTCAGCGGCCTGGCGGCGGCCGCCCGGCACGGCATTCTCATCAAAGGGGGCGTGTATCTCGAACAGGGTCGCAAACTGACGTGGCTGGCGCTGGACAAGACCGGGACGCTGACGGCAGGAACACCCCAGCAAACGGGCATGGTCCTTCTGGATTCCGACGCAGGCGCCGACGATTGCCAGCGCATTGCCTCGGCGCTTGCCGCCCGATCCGATCATCCGGTGTCGCGCGCCATCGCGCTGGCCGGCGGCCACGCGCTGGCGCGCAGCGTCCTGGCGGTGCAGAACATCGTAGCGGTGTCCGGGGGCGGGATCAGCGGCGATATCCACGGCCGCCTTTATTTGCTGGGAAATTATCGATGGGTCAAAGCCCGTCTGACGGAAGCGGGTGCCGGCGCAGGGGACGTCGACCTTCACGTGGAGGCTTCCATCCGCAAGATGCAGGAAGAGGGGCAGACAGTCACGGCCCTGGCGAACCAGGACCGTGTCCTGGCCCTGTTCGGCGTATCGGACACGCTGCGTGGCGACAGCGCGCAGGCCGTGGCGGAATTACGCGGGCTGGGGCTGCGCACGGCGATGTTGTCCGGTGACAACGCGAATGCGGCGCAAATCATAGGTCGCCAGGCCGGCGTCGATGAAGTGCATGCCGACATGTTGCCGGAACACAAGCTCGATCGGGTTGCCCAGTATGCGAACGACGGACTGGTCGGCATGGTCGGCGACGGCATCAACGACGCGCCGGCGCTTGCTCGAGCCGATATCGGCTTCGCCATGGGGGTGATGGGCACGGATACGGCCATCGAGACCGCCGATGTCGCGCTGATGGACGACGATCTGCGCAAGGTGGGTCGGTTCATCCGTCTGTCGCGGGCGACTCATGCGGTGCTGGTGCAGAACATTGCGGCGGCCTTGGGCATCAAGCTGGTGTTTCTTGTCTTGACGCTCCTGGGGCTAGGCACCATGTGGATGGCGGTGTTTGCGGACGTGGGAGCCAGCTTGCTGGTCCTGGGGAACAGCCTGCGCCTGTTGCGTAAATAGCGTCACGGCGACATCGACATTGCGGCACGGTCCAAATCATTCGGCTCATGATCAAGCGTTTTGATTGTCATTTGATTATAATGTCAGCCTCATCTGATTTGCTTATTCGGAACAAGAATGTTTGCTCTACTTGAGGCACAACGAGCAGGGCTGCTGGGGCGGCAGCACTGGTTGTCCAATATCGTCGCCGGCCTGATCGTCGGCGTCGTTGCATTGCCCCTGGCCATGGCCTTTGCCATTGCCTCGGGCGTCAAGCCAGAGCAAGGGTTGTATACGGCCATCGTCGCCGGTATTATCGTCTCGCTTTTTGGCGGCAGCCGTGTACAGATCGCAGGCCCGACGGGCGCCTTCATCGTCATTCTTGCCGGAGTCGTGGCCCAGCACGGCGTGGATGGCCTGCAGATTGCGACCCTCATGGCCGGCATCATTCTGCTGCTATTCGGCGTGGCTCGCCTGGGTGCAGTGATCAAGTTCATTCCGGCCCCCGTCATCATCGGATTCACGGCCGGTATCGGGGTCATCATCTGGGTGGGTCAGTGGAAGGACTTTTTCGGACTTCCGGCCGTGCCGGGCGTTCATTTCCATGAAAAATTCTGGCAACTCATACAGGTGTTGCCGCAGCTCGACCTTGCAACGACCGCGCTGGGTCTGCTGTCCCTGTTGCTCGTGATCTTCACCTCCCGCATACCCCGCCTTTCGCGGGTACCGGGGCCCCTTGTTGCCTTGCTGGCCGTCACCGCCATTCAGGCTGTGTTCAACTTCGACAGCGTGGCGACCATAGGCAGCACGTTTGGCGAGATTCCGCGTGGACTGCCTTCCTGGCATTGGCCCGAGATCACGGCTTCAAGGCTTGTTGAACTGATTGGACCCGCCTTCGCCATTGCGATGCTCGGCGCCATCGAGTCCCTGCTGTCGGCCGTCGTGGCAGACGGCATGGCGGGCACCCGGCATAACTCCAACCAGGAACTCATCGGCCAAGGCCTGGCCAACATCGTCACCCCACTGTTCGGCGGCATTGCCGCAACGGGCGCCATCGCGCGCACGGCGACCAATATACGCAACGGCGGCAATAGTCCCCTTGCCGGTGTGGTGCACGCCCTGACGCTGATCCTGGTGCTGCTGTTCCTGGCACCGTTGGCCGCCAACATTCCGCTGGCCACGCTGGCGGCCATCCTGTTTATGGTGGCATGGAACATGAGCGAACTGCGGCACGTCCTCAGGATGGTCAAGCGGGCACCGCGCGCCGACGTCGTCATCTTGTTCGTGACCTTCGCGCTCACCGTCTTCGCCGATCTGGTGGTGGCAGTGAATATAGGGGTGGTGCTGGCGATGCTGCATTTCCTGCGCCGCATGGCCGCAAGCGTCGTTGTCCGCCAGCAGGACGACGCGTCGCTGCAGCGGGAACTCGCGCACGACGGATTCGATGGCTTGCCGGCGGATGTGTTGGTCTACTCGGTCGAGGGGCCCTTCTTCTTCGCGGCGGTGGACGCCTTCGAGCGCGCCTTGCGCGAAACGAACACGGATCCCAAGGTCCTTATCGTTCGCCTGGGTCGTGTGCCGTTCATGGATGCGACCGGTCTGGAGGCCATCGAGAACGCCGCCCTGGATCTCCAAGGGCGGGGCGTGCAAGTTGTCTTCGTCGAGGCCAATGCCCGGGTCTACGGCAAGTTGAAAAAGCTCGGGTTGCTCGACCGCCTGGGGCCGGAAAGCGTGGCGCGCACGGTGTCCGAGGCGTTGGCCGCACACCGGGCGTCGGGCGCCGGTGTCAGTCCTTGACCTTGGGGTTGGCCGTGCCGGCGCCGTAGGGCACGCCATGCTTGGCCAGGTAGTCGCGTATCAGTTGCCTGACCACTTGCGAAGGCGTGATGTCCTGGCTGGCGCACAGCCGCTCGAAGGCTTTCTTCTTGTTCGGATCGATAAGTACGGTCAGGCGTGCTGTCTTGTTTTCCATTGCAGGCAGATCGGTCGTTATGTTAACGACATTATAATGGAATATGCGTCTGACGCGTATGGACTGCTATTCCGGCCGCATCGGGCGGCCGGTGGTTCGCTTAGCTGAGCCACAGATAAATGGTCGGGTCATCGGGGCACGCACCGAAGCCGCACTCCAGCAAGGTCGACACCAGGTTGGCTGCGACCAGTATGAAAAAGAGCCACATCACGCC
>Ga0182739_1001667_pt1 | contig 22374 bp, 22 predicted proteins | sample eDN5th30CBELigBY_FD_128873 | JGI IMG/M metagenome (GOLD analysis project Ga0182739, IMG submission 128873) | Enriched backyard soil microbial communities from Emeryville, California, USA - eDNA 5th pass 30_C BE-Lig BY (version 2) (version 2) | ecosystem: Environmental > Terrestrial > Soil >...
GACGACAGCAACCAACTCGACAGCCCCGCCCTCTACGACACCGCACTCACCGCCGAAGAAGGCCTCTGGCACCGCTCAGGATGGGCAGGACGCAGATGACACGCCCGACCCCATCCACACGTTTTGGCCTATAAGCCGGAAAAACAAGTACCCCTGGCATGACCAGGGGTTCTTCATCTGTGGGCGATACCAGACTCGAACTGATGACCTCTTCCGTGTGAAGGAAGCGCGCTACCAACTGCGCCAATCGCCCATCGGCCCCGCAGGACCAAGACACGAGCATACCCGATTCGCGCGCGGCCTCCGCGCCGTCGGTTTGTGACACGCGCGAGGCGCGTCGGGTTTTGCGGAGGCGAAAACGTCGGCTAAAGTCGATCAAGTGCCCGGGAGTGATCCTGGTGACACGCGGATGTAGCGCAGTTGGTAGCGCATCACCTTGCCAAGGTGAGGGTCGCGAGTTCGAGTCTCGTCATCCGCTCGAGTGCGGGGATCTCCCTTCGGGGTGATCACGACACGTGGGTCGAACCACACGGTGGCGTGGCCGAGCGGCTAGGCACCGGCCTGCAAAGCCGTATACACGGGTTCGAATCCCGTCGCCACCTCGCTATACAACTGAACAGTCCATTCGGGCGCGATTGGCGCAGCGGTAGCGCGCTTCCCTGACACGGAAGAGGTCACTGGTTCGATCCCAGTATCGCGCACATACGAACACCCCCGGTAGCACCGGGGGTTTCTTCGTCTCCGGGGCTTGAGAACCCGAGCGTTGGGCGTGCTGCGGGGTCAGCGGATGATTTCGGTGAGGGTCCAGTCGGAGGGGTTGAGACCCATCGCGATCAGGTCCTGTTCGCTGAACGCGGCGTTGCCGCCGACGCTCGCGCCGGTGCTGGGGTTGACGTAGTAGACCTCTGGCCCCTGCACGACCTGGAACGTCTGCCCGGCGCTGTTCTGCACGGTGTGTTCGCCCTGGATGTAATTGAGGAAGGATCGTTGGTTGTTGTCCATCGACTGCATGCGGCTGTAGTAGCTGTTCATGCTCGCGTCATTCGCGGCCCAGATCGATTCCATTCTTGCCTGGTGCGCGGCCGCGCTGTTGCGGATCCAGGCCATGTTGGCGTTGTGGTTGTCGATCAATTGGCGGGTGAACGCCTCCGACTGCGCCTGCATCTGCTGCCAGAACTGGTTCTGGCGCGACTGCCACTCGGGCGACGTACGCTGCGATGCCGACAGGGCATCGAGCATGGGCTCGTAGACGGAGGGATCGCCGAGCGTGGAGAGTCCCTTCACGACAACTCCCCAGGTCTGACCGTTGCCGTACGTCACGGCCTGTGCCAGCCCCGTGGACGTGCCGTCGGCGGTGTCGTAGAGGAATGTGGTCTCGGCAGCCGTGACAGCGATCTGCATCCCCTGCTGGGCGAACGCGTTCGAGACCTCCGCCGTCGTCTCCGGGTCGTCCAGCGTGCCCAGCAGCACGAAGCCTTCGAGGCCACCGAACTTGCCCAGCACCCACTCCTCGAGCCAGGTCGTGGCATGCGTGTACTCCCGCCACTCGGCGAGGCTGCTCTGACTCACCCAGTTCCGCACGGCATCCGTCTGGTTGTTCGGGTCGCTGGGCACCCAGTAATCGGGCGAGTTGGGTTCGCCCGTGAACAGGACCGTCTTGCCGTCGGGACTCATCGATACGACGACCTGCCGGTGATCGCTGAACATGCCGGTGGAGTAGAGCGTCGTGTCCCAGCCCAGCGGCGCCTCGATGCTGAAGGACTGCGCGACGGGATCGACCATCGACACGGTCTCCGTCGTCGGTGGACTGAGCTCGGGCTCGTCGGGGATCAGGTCACCGCGACCGAAGTCGTCATCGTCCTCCGGCGGACTCGACGAGCCCTGGTGGGACGACGGCTCGCGCGGCTCTGGATCAGGCGATGCGCCACAGGCTGCGAGGCCGAGCACCACAGTCATGCCGAGTGCGAGGGCGACGGACGCGCGCCTCACCATCAATACCCCCATATGCGAACCCCAAACTCGCGTTGGCGCCACTGTAGCGAGCACCCTCCCGCGCGACAAGGGCAGGTGCGCGAGACTGGGCGCATGACGACCGCACGCATCATCGTCCTGTTCATGCTCGCCGCCGTCGCCGAGATCGGCGGGGCGTGGCTGATCTGGCAGGCCGTACGAGAGAACCGGGGATGGTTGTTCGCGCTCCTTGGTGTGGTGGCGCTCGGCGCGTATGGGTTCATCGCCGCACTCCAGCCCGACGCCAATTTCGGTCGGGTGCTGGCGGCCTACGGGGGCGTCTTCGTGGCGGGATCTCTCGCGTGGGGCATCGTCATCGACGGCTTCAAGCCCACGGTGTGGGACTACGTTGGCTCGGCGGTCGCTCTCCTGGGCGCGGCGATCATCATCTTCGCGCCCGTCGCATCCGTGACCTCGGAGTAGAGCGGCGACAGGCGGTCGACCGCCGCCTCACGCGTCGCGCGCGCAGCGGAAGCCGATATGCGACATCCCGGTGTCTTCGGCCTGCGGAGACCGGGCCGCCGGGCGGAAGCGCAGGCAGTACTCCGGTGTGCACAGGTGTGACCCGCCCTTGAGGACGCGCCGCGGGGTCTGGAAACCGTCTTCGGCGCTCGCGATCGCGAGGAGGTTCTGCCGTGTCCCCGCGTCGACGGGGGCATCCGACGGGCGCACATGCCGGGGCGTGTAGTAGTCGGTCGTCCACTCCCACACGTTGCCGGTCATGTCGTACAGGCCGTGACCGTTGGGAGGATACGAGCCGACCGGCGCCGTGCCACCCCACGCCTGATTGTCGTAGGGGAACCGGCCGATCCAGGTGTTCGCCTGCGGCACGCCGTCCGGGTACGGCTCGTCGCCCCACGCGAAGCGCGCCCCGTCGAGACCGCCCCGCGCAGCGTACTCGTGCTCCGCTTCGGTCGGCAGGCGCTTGCCCGCCCAGTCGGCATAGGCTGAGGCATCCTCGAAGGCGATATGGACGACAGGGTGGCGCATTCGGTCGTCGATCGTCGACTCTGGACCGAAGGGCCGCCGCCAGGATGCTCCGGGCTGCCAACGCCACCAGTTGCGCCAATTGCGGAGATCGACCGGACCGGATGTGGGGGTGAACACCATCGAGCCCGGCACGAGCTCGGCAGGATCGGCGCCGGGGAAGTCCGCCGGATCGAGGTCGCGCTCCGCGACCGTCACGTACCCGGTCTCGTTCACGAACCGTGCATAGTCCTCGTTCGTCACCGCATACCGGTCGATCCAGAACGCGTCGACCGAGCGTTCGTGGACAGGTCGCTCGTCCGCGTAGAAATCGTCCGATCCCATTCGAAAGGTTCCGGCCGGCAGGCGCACCATGTCATCCACACCTCCACGGTAGACGGTTCGCGAGGACGCCTCTCCGGCCGCCCCGCCGGGTGCGTCAGGACAGGCCCGGCTCGTCGTCGCGCGCGAGGGCGCTGATGCCGAGCACCCGACCGATCGCCTTCTCACCCGTGAGGACGACGGCGCACAGCACGGCGACCGTGCCCGGGATGAAGACGAGCAGATCGTCGATCTGCTCCCAGGCGGCGGGACTCCACAGCGCCACCCAGGTCAGGACGAGGGCAAGTGCAGTCGCGGATTCACCGATCAGGCCGACGACGGCGAACGACACTCCGAGCCGGCGGTGGCGCCGCATCGACCGCTTCGAGACATGGAAGTCGATTCCGAAAGCGACCAGGAGCACCGCGAAGAGCGAGAGAAGCACCCCGAGGTCCGCTGTCGTGAGTTCGCGCATGACCCCACTATGCCCGGTCGATGCGGGTGGATGCGGGTGTCTGTGACGTGCGGGTGAGCCGGCGCATACTCGCGTCGTCAGTGCGCGGGACGCAGATGCGGCCGCGTCAGTGCACCGCGCAGCACCGCGAGGATGCGGGGGCGAGTGCGGGGGAGGGGCTCCGTGCTGCGCTCGGACTCGATCGGCCCGAGATCGACGCACTGGCCCACGCCCGTCACGAGCGTCGGTACCCCGTCGGTCGGGAGCGCCGTGATCCGCGCACGGAACTCCTGCAGGAGCCGGGTCTTGCCGATACCCGCCTCGCCGCGGACGACGACCGCGTGCGGCTCGCCTCGGCGTCCGGCGCGGAACGCGTCCAGAAGCACATCGAGCTCGCGGACGCGCCCGACGATCGGCAGGTCGGCGGGCATGCTCACGGCGGCTCCTCTGGGCGCGAGGGACGGACGCGTCTTCATCGTGGCACGACGATACGCTTGAGGGGAGTCATCCCTCTGGAGAATCCCTTGCCTGACGCCGCAGTTCCCCCCGTCGCCTATCCCGCCGACGGCTTCGCCCTTTTCCCCGACCGTTCCGTCGTCGCCCTGCGCGTCAACGGCGAGCTCAAAGACCTCGCGACCGTCGTGACGGAGACGGATGCGGTGGAGCCCGTCACCGTCGACAGCCCCGACGGGCTCGCGATCCTGCGCCACTCGTCGGCGCACGTGCTTGCGCAGGCGGTGCAGCGCATCCGACCCCAGGCGAACCTGGGCATCGGCCCGCCCATCGAGAACGGCTTCTATTACGACTTCGGCGTCGATGAGCCCTTCACCCCGGAGGACCTCAAGGCGATCAAGAAGGAGATGGAGCGGATCGTCCGCGAGAACCAGCGGTTCGTCCGCCGGGTCGTGACGGCCGACGAGGCTCGTGCCGAGCTCGCCGACGAACCGTTCAAACTCGAGCTGATCGACCTCGCCGGCGGTCCCGGTTCCGGGGCGGATGCGGCGGAGGGCGCGAGCGTCGAGATCGGTGCCGGCGAGCTGACGATCTACGACAATGTGACCCGCGACGGTGAGGTCGCGTGGAAGGACCTCTGCCGCGGCCCGCACGTGCCCGGCACGCGACTGCTCGGCAACGGGTGGGACCTGACCCGCGTCGCCGGCGCGTACTGGCGCGGCAGCGAGCGCAACCCCCAGCTGCAGCGCATCTACGGCACCGCGTGGCCGAGCAAGGACGAACTGCGCGCCTATCAGCACCGCCTCGAGGAGGCGGCCAAGCGCGACCACCGCAAGCTCGGCAAGGAGCTGGATCTGTTCTCCTTCCCCGACGAGATCGGGTCGGGTCTGAGCGTGTGGCACCCCAAGGGCGGCATCGTGCGCGGCGAGATGGAGCAGCACGCGCGGCGCCGACACATCGAGAACGGCTACACCTACGTCTACACGCCGCACATCTCGAAGGAGGACCTGTTCCTCACCTCGAACCACCTCGTGACCTATCGGGACGGCATGTTCCCGCCGATCCGGATGGACGAGGAGGTCGCCGAGGACGGCACCGTGCTCAAGCACGGACAGGACTACTACCTCAAGCCGATGAACTGCCCGATGCACATCCTCATCTACAAGGAGCGTGCGCGCAGCTATAGGGACCTGCCGATGCGTCTCGCCGAGAACGGGACCGTCTACCGGAACGAACTGTCCGGGACGCTGCACGGTCTCACCCGGGTTCGCGGGTTCACGCAGGACGACTCGCACCTTTTCGTCACCCCGGATCAGCTCGAGGACGAAGCGACGCGGGTGATCGAGTTCGTGATCTCGATGCTGCGAGACTTCGGCCTCGACGACTTCGAGCTCGAACTGTCGATGCGCGACGACGAGAAGTCCAAGTGGATCGGCTCGGACGAGTTCTGGGAGAAGTCGACGAACGCGCTGCGCAACGTCGCCCTCAAGACGGGACTCAAGCTCACGGAAGTGCCCGGTGAGGCCGCGTTCTACGGTCCCAAGATCGACCTGAAGACCCGCGATGCGATCGGACGCACGTGGCAGCTGTCGACTGTCCAGGTCGACCCCAATCTGCCCGAGCGCTTCGAGCTGGAGTACACCGGACCCGACGGCGAGAAGCACCGCCCGATCATGATCCACCGCGCACTGTTCGGCTCGATCGAGCGGTTCTTCGCGATCCTCCTGGAGCACTACGCGGGCGCATTCCCCGTATGGCTCGCGCCCGTGCAGGTCGTGGGCATCCCCGTCGCCGAGGAGTACGCACCGTACCTCGACGAGGTGATCGCGCGGCTGCGTGCCGCGGGTGTGCGCGCCGAGGTGGACCACTCCGACGACCGGATGCAGAAGAAGATCCGCACCCACACGACGCAGAAGGTGCCGATCCAGCTGATCGCGGGGGAGCAGGACCGTACGGGTGGCACCGTGTCGTTCCGGTTCCGCGACGGGTCGCAGACCAACGGTGTTCCCCTCGACGACGCGGTGTCCCGCATTCTTGCCGCGATCGCCGACCGTACGCTCGTGAACACGGCGGAGGATCTCGCGTGAGTTCGCCCGAGCCCGTCGACGGGCTCACGGATGCGGCGACCCTGCCGGGCGTGCCGGACGGCTTCCAGCGCCTGTGGACGCCGCACCGGATGGCCTACATCCAGGCAGGTCCCGAGCCGCTGCGCGCTGAGTGCCCGTTCTGCGCGGCGCCGGGCATGCCCGACGAGGAAAGTCTCATAGTGGCGCGCGGGCGCACGGCATACGTGCTGCTCAACCTCTTCCCGTACAACTCCGGACACCTCCTCGTATGCCCGTATCGGCATATTGCGACGTACGACGAAGCGACGGCCGAAGAGGTGGCCGAGATCGGTGCGCTCACGCAGACCGGGATGCGGGTGCTGCGTACCGTCTCCCGCTGTGACGGGTTCAACATCGGGATGAATCAGGGCCGGGTCGCCGGGGCAGGGGTCGACGGACACCTGCATCAGCACGTCGTGCCGCGGTGGGAGACGGACGCGAACTTCTTCCCGATCATCGCGAAGACGAAGGCACTGCCGCAGCTGCTCGGCGAGGTTCGCGACGCCGTCGCGACCGCGTGGCCTGCCTGAGAACCAGCCGATGCGTGGCGGGCGGATTCAGCGCACCTGACGCACCGCGAACTGCATCTGTGGATGCGCGTAGGCCTCTTGCGACTCGACGAGTTGCAGCTCGCGCTCACCAGACTCGTGGGTGCGCGCGAGCAGGTCGTAGACGCTCGACGTCGTGCGGGCGAGCGCATCCGCCGCGTCACCGGTGCGCGTGTAGTGCGCCGTGAACAGTGCCGCGGTCACGTCGCCCGAGCCGTTGGCCTTGAGCGGCAACAGCGGGGTCTGCACGATCCACGCGCCCTCCGGGGTGACCGCCAGCATCTCGATCGTGCCTTCGGGACGGTCGGGTCGTTCGACGCTCGTGACGAGCACCGTGTCGGGTCCGGTCGCGCGGGCGAGGTCGGCGGAGGTGAGTGTCTCTTCGAGCGTGCGCGGTTCCGTGTCCGTGAGGAACCCGAGTTCGAACTGGTTCGGGGTGATGATGTCGGCGGCGGGGACGACCCGGTCGCGCAAGAGGATCGGGATGGCGGGGGCGACGAAGCATCCGGACTTCGCGTTCCCCATGACCGGGTCGCACGCGTACCGCGCCCGCGGATTGGCCCGCTTGACGCGGGCGACGGCGTCCAGGATGACGTCGGCGATGCCCTCGCCGCCCTGATACCCCGACAGCACGACGTCGATCTGTCCGAGCACGCCGCGCTCCTCGATCCCCGTGATGACGTCTCTCACGTCGTCGGGCGAGATGAGCGGTCCGCGCCACGCGCCGTAGCCGGTGTGGTTCGAGAAGTTCACCGTGTAGACCGGCAGCACCTCGACGCCGATGCGCTGGAGCGGGAATACGGCCGCCGAGTTGCCGACGTGTCCATAGGCGACGGCCGACTGGATCGAGAGGATTTTCACCGGTCGATCATCCCACCTTCCGTCGCGGACGGACCGCATCCACGGATGCGGCGAGGTCGGCGGCCAACTGCGCGGCATCCGCATCGTCCAGGTCGTGCACCGTCAGACGAAGGTGCCGCGCGGCGTCCGGGTCGCCCAGAATCCGGTCACCGAGACCCCTGCCCTCGAGGATGAACTCGTCGCCGGGGCGCGCGAGCCAGCCACGCCGCATGAGCTGCTCCGAGACGGTGCGCGCGGGCACGGGCAAGGGCACCCACAGGTTGAGTCCGTCGCCGGCGCGCGTCGGCACACCGTGGTCCGTCAGCAGCTCGGCGAAGGCCGCGTTGCGCCGCGCATAGTGCTCACCCGCACGACGGATGCCCGCGACGACCTCCGGGTCGCTGACGAGAGCGAGGGTGAGCCGCTGCAGCAGATGACTCACCCACGTCGTGCCGGAGCTCAGTCGCATCGCCAGTTGGTCCGCCGTCTCGGAGTCGGAGGCCGTGACGGCGAGACACATGTCGGGTCCGAGGAACTTCGAGACCGAACGCACGAGCGCCCAGCGGCGATGGCCCGCCCCGATGAGCGAATGCCGCGGCGCTTGGGAGAGCATCGAGAAGTGGTCGTCCTCGACGATGAGCACATACGGATGCTCTGCGAGCACCGCGCGCAGTTCCTCCGCACGCCGCGCGGTCAGGCTCGCACCCGTGGGGTTCTGTGCGCGCGGTGTGTACACAACCGCGCGCACTCCCGCGTCCAGCGCCGCGCGCAGCGCATCCGGCGTCATCCCCTCGGCATCGACCGCGACCGGGACGGGGCGGTACCCGGCGAGGCGCACCGTATGGATGCTGGAAAGGAAGCACGGGTCCTCCAATGCGACGGCGTCGTCGCGCGTGAGCGCACCCGCGAGCAGCCGTTCGATCGCGTCGGATGCGCCGTTGGTGACCGTGAGGGTGGGATCCAGGCCGGCGGGCAGCGCGTCCCGCATCCACTGGATCGCCCACTCGTGGAGGTCGCGGTCGATGACCGGTTCGCCGTACAGAACGGGACGACCGGCGAGCCCGGCGAGCGCCCGCGACGGGTCAGGGATCAGCCGGGGGTCGGGATTGCCGGTGCCCACGTCGCGCAGCACGCTGTCGCCCGCGAACCCCTCCTGTGCGACGGGTGCGGGGTCGGCGATGAGTGTGCCGCCCCGACCACGGGTCACGACCAGTCCCGCCTGCGCGAGCAGACGGTAAGCCGCCATGACCGTGTTCCGGTTCACACCGAGGCGCTCGGAGAGGGCACGCACGGGAGGCAGCGCGTCGCCGGGAGCGAACTGGCCGAGCGCGAGCAGTTCGCGCACGCTGTCGGCGATCGCGTTCGCCGAGCCGCCGGTGATCTGTTGCATCCGTCTCGCCCTCTCTGTGGCCGCGTTCTCCCGCATCGAGCCTACGGGCGTCCGGCGTTGGATGGGGGACATGCTATGTTTTGGCCTAGGCCAATACTCGAACAGCCGAAGGAGCCTCGCCGTGTCCACTCCCACCACCGGATCCTCCCGCGTCAAGCGCGGGCTCGCCGAGATGCTCAAGGGCGGCGTCATCATGGACGTCGTCACCGCCGAGCAGGCGCGGATCGCCGAGGACGCGGGCGCCGTCGCGGTCATGGCCCTCGAGCGAGTTCCCGCCGACATCCGCGCGCAGGGCGGCGTGGCACGTATGAGCGACCCCGACCTGATCGACGACATCATCGCGTCGGTGTCGATCCCCGTCATGGCTAAGGCCCGTATCGGTCACTTCGTCGAAGCTCAGGTGCTGCAGGAGCTGGGCGTGGACTACATCGACGAGTCCGAAGTCCTCTCACCCGCCGACTACGTCAACCACATCGACAAGTGGGGCTTCACGGTGCCGTTCGTCTGCGGCGCCACCAACCTCGGCGAAGCGCTGCGCCGCATCACCGAGGGCGCGGCGATGATCCGCTCGAAGGGTGAGGCGGGCACGGGCGATGTGTCGGAGGCGACCAAGCACATCCGGAAGATCCGCGGCGAGATCAACGCGCTCAGCGCCCTCAGCAAGGACGAGCTGTACGTCGCGGCGAAGGAGCTGCAGGCGCCCTACGAACTGGTCGCCGAGGTCGCCGAGACGGGGGCCCTGCCGGTCGTGCTGTTCGTCGCCGGTGGCGTGGCCACGCCCGCCGACGCGGCCATGATGATGCAGTTGGGCGCGGACGGCGTCTTCGTCGGCTCCGGCATTTTCAAGTCCGGCGATCCGGCCGCGCGCGCGGCCGCGATCGTGAAGGCGACGACGTTCTTCTCCGACCCGGCGGTTGTCGCCGACGTCTCGCGCGGTCTCGGGGAGGCGATGGTGGGCATCAACGTCGCCGACCTCGCCGCACCGCATCGCCTGGCCGAGCGTGGCTGGTGATCTCGGTACACCCGCTTCGTGAGCTGCGCGGTCCCCGGTGAGAGTCGGGGTCCTCGCGCTGCAGGGCGACGTGCGCGAGCACGTGCGTGCCCTCACCGAACTGGGGGCGGACGTCGTGCCGGTGCGCCGGCCCGCCGAGCTCGCGTCCGTCGACGGGCTCGTGATCCCCGGTGGGGAGTCGAGCGTGATCGACAAGCTGGCGCGCACATTCGGGATGCAGGAGCCGATCCGCGCCGCGATCGCCGACGGCATGCCGATGTATGGCACGTGCGCGGGACTCATCCTGCTCGCCGACCGCATCGCGGACGGCATCGCGGGGCAGGAGAGCTTCGGTGGACTGGATGTCACCGTGCAGCGCAACGCCTTCGGCAGTCAGGCGGACTCGTTCGAGACGGAGCTCGCCATGCCGGTGCTCGGCGAGCCGCCCGTGCACGCCGTCTTCATCCGAGCACCGCTCGTGATCGAGGCCGCGCCCGAGGTCGAGCGGCTCGCGACGCTGCCGGACGGACGGATCGTCGCGGTGCGTCAGGGCGCTCTGCTGGGCACGAGCTTCCATCCCGAAGTGGGCGGGGAAACCCGCATCCACCGGCTCTTCCTCAACAGCGTCCGTGCACTGAACTAAACTGGATCGTATGTCCGGCCACTCCAAGTGGGCGACGACGAAGCACAAGAAGGCCGTCATCGACGCGCGTCGTGCCAAGTCTTTCGCCAAGCTCATCAAGAACATCGAAGTCGCCGCCAAGCTCGGCGGCGCTGACCTTGCTGGCAACCCGACGCTCTACGACGCGGTGCAGAAGGCGAAGAAGACCTCCGTCCCCAACGACAACATCGATCGCGCCATCAAGCGCGGTGCGGGGATCGGCGGCGAAGCGGTCGAGTACACGACAATCGTGTACGAGGGGTACGGCCCCAACGGTGTCGCGCTGATGATCGAGTGCCTCACCGACAACAAGAACCGTGCGGCCGCGGAGGTCCGCACGGCACTGTCGCGCAACGGCGGCACCCTCGCCGACCCCGGTTCGGTCGCCTACAACTTCCACCGCAAGGGCGTCATCGTCGTCTCCGGCGAGGGCACGACGGAAGACGACGTCATGATGGCGGCGCTGGAGGCCGGCGCCGAAGAAGTCGAGCCGCACGCGCAGGGGTTCGAAGTGATCACGGATGCGTCGGACCTCGTGCCGGTGCGTGCGGCGATCCAGGAGGCCGGGTTGGACTACGAGTCCGCCGATGTCGAGTTCGTCCCGTCGCTCAAGGTCGAGGTCGACGCCGAGACGGCGCGCAAGGTGTTCCGGCTCATCGACGCGCTCGAAGACAGCGACGACGTGCAGAACGTCTTCAGCAACTTCGAGCTGACCCCCGAGGTGCAGGCGGAGCTCGAGGCGGACGAGTAGCCCGCAGCGGATGTGGCGGCGCGCCGCCGGACGGGCGCGACCCGCGCGGATTAGCGTGAACGGGTGGTCAGCATCCGCCAACTCCGTCCCGCGTTGCGCGTGCTCGGGATCGACCCCGGGCTGACGCGCTGCGGTGTCGGCGTGGTCGATGTGCGCTCCGACCGCTCGGCGACCCTCGTGCACGTGGGTGTCGTGCGCTCCTCGCCGGATGCGAACACGGCCGAACGACTCGCGACGATCGCCGCCGGAATCCGCGACGTCCTGGACGAGCATCGCCCCGCCGTCGTCGCGGTCGAGCGCGTGTTCGCGCAGCAGAACCGTCACACCGTGATGGGGACGGCGCAGGCGAGTGGCGTCGCGCTGCTGCTCGCCGCCGAGCGGGGACTCGTGACGGCCATGCACACGCCCAGCGAGGTGAAGGCCGCCGTCACAGGGTACGGCTCGGCCGACAAGCAGCAGGTGCAGACGATGGTCGCGCGCATCCTACGCCTGGATGCCCTGCCGCACCCGGCGGATGCCGCCGACGCCCTCGCGCTCGCGCTCTGTCACGCGTGGCGCAACGGGAACGCGCCGGGGGGAGCCGTCGGGACCGAGGCGCTCACTCCCGCGCAGCGCGCGTGGCGGGAGGCGGAGCGGATCACACGCCGATAGGTCGCGAACGCGTGTCGCTCGAACATACCTACGATCTGCGGGTTAGGGTGGACGCATGATCTCCTCGCTGCGCGGAAGCGTGCTCCATGTCGGCTCGGATTCCGTCGTCATCGAGGTGGGCGGTGTGGGCTTCACGGTCGCGGTCGCGCCGGACGTCGCGCGTGCCGCACACGTCGACGACACACTAGCGCTGCACACGCATCTCGTCGTCCGCGAGGATGCGCTTTCGCTCTACGGATTCGTCTCCCGCGAAGAGCTCGAGGTGTTCACGATCCTGATCGGCGTGACCGGCGTCGGGCCGAAGTCGGCTCTCGGCGTCCTCGCGCACTTGAGCGTCGATCAGATCGCCGCGGCCGTCGCGGCCGACGACGATGCTCCGTTCCGCCGCGTGAGCGGCATCGGACCGAAGACCGCGAAACTCATCACGGTGCAGCTCGCCGGGCGCCTCGCGCCCCCCACGCGCGCACCGGAGGTCGCGGCCTCTGCGGCGTCCGACGCCCACGTCGTCCAGGTGACGGAAGCCCTCGTCGGACTGGGCTGGCCCGAGCGCGTCGCGAACGAGGCCGTCATTCGGACCGCTGAAGAGGCAGCGCCACACGAGCGCGCGTCCGTCCCCGTGTTGCTGCGGCTCACGCTCGCGGCGCTGGGTCCCGCTCGCGGAGCGACACCGCAGGGGAGCGGCCGTGGCTGACCCGTTCGAGCCCACCGGGGACGGTGACGCACGGGAAGTCGATCCCCGCGCCGATGAAACGGAACTCGCGATCGAGGGCGCGCTGCGCCCGCAGTCGCTGGGGGAGTTCGTGGGCCAGCCCAAGGTCCGCGGGCAATTGCAGTTGCTCCTGGATGCGGCCGCGATCCAACAGCGTCCGGCCGACCACATCCTGCTGTCCGGCCCCCCGGGACTGGGCAAGACGACGCTCGCGATGATCGTCGCGCACGAGAGCGGACGGCCGTTGCGGCTGTCGAGCGGTCCCGCGATCCAGCACGCGGGGGACCTCGCGGCACTCCTGTCGAGTCTGACACCCGGCGAGGTGCTCTTCATCGACGAGATCCACCGCATGGCACGCTCGGCGGAGGAGATGCTGTACCTCGCGATGGAGGACTTCCGGATCGACATCATGGTCGGCAAGGGCGCCGGCGCAACGAGCATCCCGCTGGATCTTGCCCCCTTCACGCTCGTCGGGGCGACGACCCGATCGGGACTGCTGCCCAATCCACTGCGCGATCGCTTCGGCTTCACGGGGCATCTCGAGTACTACGACGCCGCCGATCTGGAGCGCGTCATCGAACGCTCCGCGCTGCGGCTGGGTGTCGAGTTGGCACCGGATGCCCGCACCGAGATCGCCCGACGCTCGCGCGGCACCCCCCGTATCGCCAACCGCCTGCTGCGACGCGTGCGGGACTACGTGCTCGTGCACGGGCGCGCCGGGAACTCGGCGGGTGTCGCGGACGTCGCGTCGGCGCGGGCCGCGCTCGAACTGTACGACGTCGACGGGATCGGACTGGACCGCCTCGACCGCGCCGTATTGGAGGCGCTGGTTCAGCGGTTCCGAGGCGGACCGGTAGGACTGAGCACACTCGCCGTCGCGGTGGGCGAAGAGTCGGAGACCGTCGAGAGCGTCGTCGAGCCGTATCTCGTGCGGATCGGTTTCATGGGGCGTACGCCGCGCGGTCGGATCGCGATGCCGCCCGCCTACGACCATCTGCAGATTCCTCGGCACGTCTCCGGAGCAGAGAATGCCCTTAGGTTCGATGACCTATAATCGCCAGAGGCTTCCCGGCCCTTCTGCGCGCGTCTCGTGCGACCCCCCGAAAGGTGATCCTTATGGATTGGATTCTGTTCGCCGTCTTGGCGGCGCTGCTCGTCTTCATGTTCTGGAACTCGCGCAAGCGGATGCAGAAGGCGAAGGCGGAGCAGGAGGAGAAGCGTCGGCAGACGGTTCCCGGATCCAAGGTGCTCCTGCAAGGCGGCCTCTACGGCACGATCATCAGCTATGACGGCGAGGACCTCGACGCGCCTGCCCAGGTCGAGCTCGCACCCGGCGTCGTCGTCGAGGTGCACAGCCAGGCGATCCTGCGCGTCGTGGACCCCGTCGAAGGCGTCGTGACGGAAGACGAGTTCATCGAGTCCGAGACGTCTGAGGCCGAGTACATGGCCGGTGTCGCGGACGGCGACATCGACCAGATCCCCGACATCGAGCGGATACCTGCGGAGGACGCCAGCGACGCGTCCGACAAGGACAAGCCCACCGCCTGACCCGCTCGCGCGGCCTTCAGAAAGCTGACCCTCCGTGGCCACTTCCACTCCCGTCCGGCACGCCTGGCGCGCCCTGATCGGACTGCTCGTTCTGATCGCCGTCCTTGCCGGAATCAACGCCCTCGGCGTCTATGTCTTCAAAGAGAGCTCCTGGACGCCTGAGCTCGCCCTCGACCTGCAGGGCGGCACGCAGATCATCCTGCAGGCCAAGACGGAGGACGGCTCAGACCCGAGCGTCGACCAGATGAACCAGGCCGCGACGATCATCCGTCAGCGCGTCGACGCGTCCGGCGTCGGGGAAGCCGATGTCACGACGCAGGCCGGGAACCAGATCGTCGTTCAGATCCCCGGGCAGGCCGACGAAGAGACCCGCAACCGCGTCGAGGCGAGCGCGCAGTTGCAGTTCCGCCCCGTGCTGTACACGGGCGCGCCGTCGACGAGCTACATCGGCGAGGACGGCAAGGAGACGCCGTACCCGTCGCCGGATCCATCGCTCAACGCGACGCCGACCGCGGAACCCAGCAACGCGAGTGATCTGAACTGGATCACCGAGCGGCTGCAGGCGGAGTTCCTCGCCTACGACTGTGCGGATCCCGCCAACGACGCGGCGAACGCTCCCGCCGACCAGCCGCTCATCACGTGCGACGTCACGGGCACCGAGAAGTACATCCTCGGGCCGGTGGAGATCACGGGCGACGCGATCGTCGATGCCACCTCGGGTTACGACACGACCCGTGGGCTGTGGACCGTGAACATCACGCTGGACTCCGCCGGCACCGACGTCTTCGGCAAGATCAGCCAGCGCCTGTACGGTGCGACCGAGCCCACGAACCGGTTCGCGTTCGTGCTCGACGGTCTGGTCATCTCCGCCCCGAGCATGAATGCGCTCATCCTGGACGGCCGTCCCTCGATCTCCGGCTCGTTCACGGAGGAGACGGCGAAGACCCTCGCCGACCAGCTCAAGTACGGTGCACTGCCGCTGAGCTTCACGGTCGTCTCGTCCGACACCATTTCGGCGACGCTGGGATCGCAGCAGCTGCAGATCGGTCTCGTCGCGGGTCTCATCGGTCTTGCGCTCGTCGCGATCTACGCGCTGCTCTCCTATCGCGCACTCGGCTTCGTGATCATCGCCTCGCTCGGGGTGATGGCGATCCTGACGTACCTCACGCTGTGCATCCTGGCGTGGCGGATGGGCTTCCGACTCTCGCTCGCCGGCGTCGCGGGTCTGATCGTCACGATCGGATTCACAGCCGACTCGTTCATCGTGTACTTCGAGCGCATCCGCGACGAACTGCGCGACGGCAAGTCCATCACGGGCGGTGTCGAGGACGGCTGGAACCGCGCAAAGCGCACGATCTACATCTCGAAGTCGGTGAACATCCTCGCCGCCGTCGTGCTGTACATCATGGCCGACGCGACGGTGAAGGGCTTCGCGTTCACGCTGGGGCTCACGACGCTGATCGACGTGCTGATCTTCGTCATCTTCACGCACCCCGTCATGCAGCTGCTCGCCCGCACGAGATTCTTCGGCAACGGGCATCCGCTGTCGGGTCTGGACCCCGTCGCGCTGGGCGCGGTGTACCGCGGGCGCGCGCAGTTCAAGGAGCCGGTCGCCAGCACCGGTCGCGGGGCAACCGGCCGCGCCGCCAAGTCGCGCGGTGAGGCCGAGCGTCGGCAGACGATCGCCGAGCGCAAGCAGGCCGAGCTCGCGTCGGCCTCGCGAACGGCGACCAGGACGACGGAGGGCGAGGACTGATGTACTCGATGAACCAGTTCGGAAACGACCTCTACACCGGCAAGAAGTCGGTGCCGTTCATCCGCCGCCGCCGCTTGTGGTTCTTCATCGCGATCGGACTCATCCTCGCGTCGATCCTCGTGCTGCTGATCCGTCCGCCGCAGTTCTCGATCGAGTTCACCGGCGGTTCGCAGTTCACCGTCTCCGGGCTTGAGCAGCCGGACCAGCGGGTGGCGAGCGATGCCGTGCACACCGTCGTCCCGGACGCGACCACCAAGGTCACGACCGTCGGCACCGACGCCGTCCGCGTGCAGACGGATCAGATGACCGAGGTCGAGACGCGCGAAGTGGCCCAAGCCCTCGCATCCGCCTTCGATGTCGACGTCGCGGAAGTGACGACGTCGTTCATCGGGCCCAGCTGGGGTGCCGACGTCACGAGGCAGTCGCTGTGGGGCATCGGGATCTTCCTCGCGTTGACGTTCCTGATCCTCGCGATCTACTTCCGAACATGGAAGATGTCGGCGGCGGCGATCATCGGTCTCGTCGACGTGCTGATCGTGACGGTCGGCGTCTATGCCCTGTGTGGATTCGAGATCTCCCCGGCGGCGGTCATCGGCTTCCTGACGATCCTCGGATACTCGCTCTATGACACGACGGTCGTGTTCGACAAGATCAGGGAGACGACGAGCGAGGACGGACTGAAGTCCGGGCGCACGTTCGCGGAGTCGGTCGAGCTCGGTGTGAATCAGACGCTCATCCGCTCGATCAACACGTCGGTCATCGCCGTGCTCCCCGTGGCGGCGATCCTGTTCATCGGCGCGTTCTGGCTCGGGGCCGACACGCTCAGCGACATCTCGCTCTCGATCACCGTGGGAATCATCGTCGCGGCATACTCGACCCTGTTCGTCGCCGCGCCGCTGTACGCGTCGTTCCGCGAGCGGGAGCCGGAGCTGCGCAAGCGTGACGCTCGCCTGCTCGAGCTGCGTGAGCTCGCGACCGCCGACGTCTGATCCCGGGGTTCGGGCGGGATGAGGCGGGTTCGGCGGGATTAGGATAGTCGCGTCGCCCGGGATCGCGATCGCGCCCGGGCGCTCGCGACGCCGCGGAAGGAGGGGCAGCCGATGACGGAGACGCTTCCTCCTGCTCAGCAAGCGTCGCCGCCGCCGACTCAGCAGTCGTCGTTGCGGCGGCTCGTGCCGCGCATCTTCTCGCGCTCCAGTCGCACTGACGTGCAGCACCTCGTGCGAACGGTGCGCACACACCACCCCAAAAGCGATGCGAGCATCCTGGAGCGCGCCTACACCGTCGCCGAACGCGCGCACGCCGACCAGAAGCGGCAGAGCGGTGAGCCCTACATCACGCATCCGGTCGCGGTCGCCCAGATCCTCGCCGACCTGGGGCTCGGGCCCAAGACGATCGCGGCCGCGCTCCTGCACGACACGGTCGAGGACACCGATTACAGCCTCGATCAGCTCACTGCGGAGTTCGGCGACGAGGTCGCGATGCTCGTGGACGGGGTGACCAAGCTCGACAAGGTCAAGTACGGGGATGCGGCGCAGGCCGAGACCGTCCGCAAGATGATCGTCGCGATGTCCAAGGACATCCGGGTGCTCATCATCAAACTCGCCGACCGGCTGCACAACGCGCGCACGTGGGGCTTCGTCCCGCCGGAGAAGGCGAAGAAGAAGGCGACGGAGACGCTCGAGATCTACGCGCCGCTCGCGCACCGCCTGGGTATCCAGGCGCTCAAGTCGGAACTCGAGGACCTGTCGTTCGCGGTCCTGCATCCGAAGATCTACGCCGAGATCGACTCGCTCGTCAAACAGCGCACGCCGCAACGCGAGCAGTACGTGCAGAGCGTCATCGGATCCGTCGACGAGGACCTCCGGCAGCTGCGCATCCGTGGGAAGGTCGTCGGCAGACCCAAGCAGTTGTACTCGGTGTACCAGAAGATGGTCGTGCGCGGTCGCGAGTTCGACGACATCTACGACCTCATCGGCATCCGCGTGCTCGTGAATACGGTGCGGGACTGTTACGCCGTGCTGGGCGCGATCCACGCGCGCTGGACGCCGTTGCCGGGGCGGTTCAAGGACTACATCGCAACCCCCAAGTTCAACCTGTACCAGTCGCTGCACACGACGGTCATCGGACCGGGCGGGCGCACCGTCGAGATCCAGATCCGCACCAACGAGATGCACCAGCAGGCGGAGTACGGCGTCGCGGCGCACTGGATGTACAAGGAGCGGATGAACGCCGGCCGCGCCGACGTCAAGGGCAAGGCCGTCGACACCGACATGGCGTGGCTCGCGCACATCTCCGATTGGCAGGCGGAAACCGCGGATCCGGGGGAGTTCCTCGACTCCCTGCGCTACGAGATCGGCGCGAAGGAGGTCTACGTCTTCACGCCCAAGGGGCGGGTCATCGGACTGCCGGGTGCAGCCACGCCGGTCGACTTCGCATACGCGGTGCACACCGAGGTGGGGCACCGCACGATGGGCGCGAAGGTCAACGGTCGTCTCGTTCCGCTGGAGTCCGTGCTGAACTCCGGTGACGTCGTCGAGGTGTTCACGTCGAAGAACCCGGATGCGGGACCCAGCCAGGACTGGCTCGGATTCGTCAAGAGCACACGCGCGCGCAACAAGATCCGCGCCTGGTTCACGAAGGAGCGGCGCGAGGAGGCGATCGAGCAGGGCAAGGAGGCGATCGCCCGCGCGATGCGGCGGCAGAACCTGCCGCTGCAGCGCCTCATGAACCAGGACTCGTTCGCCGAACTCGCCCGCCAGTTGCGTTACGAGGACGTCTCCGCGCTCTACGCCGCCGTCGGGGAAGGGCACGTCTCGACGCAGTCGGTCATCGAGAAGGTGACGGCACTGGTCGAGACGACCGAGGATACGTCGACGGGCGCGATCGACATCATCCCGCCTGGTCGTGCCCGCAGCCCGCGGACGGGGGAGTCCGGCGTGCTCGTACGCGGCGCTCCGGACATCCTCGTCAAGCTCGCCAAGTGCTGCACCCCGGTCCCGGGCGACGAGATCGTCGGGTTCATCACGCGGGGGACGGGCGTGTCCGTCCACCGGGGCGATTGTCCGAACGTGAAGGCGTTGCGCGCCGACCCGGAGCGCATGATCGATGTGTCGTGGGGGTCGACCACGAAGGGTGTCTTCCTGGTGCAGATCCAGGTGGAGGCGCTGGACCGGTCCGGACTGCTCTCAGATGTGACGCGGGTGCTCAGCGAGCATCACGTCAACATCCTCTCCGCAACGGTGTCGACGACGGACGAGCGGCTCGCACTCAGCAAGTTCGTGTTCGAGATGGGCGACACGGTGCACTTGGACCGGGTTCTCAACGCCGTGCGACGCATCGACGCCGTGTACGACGTCTATCGCGTGACCTCCGCCTGACACGGTTCGTTCTGCCCGGCGGCTTCCGCCGCGAGCCTGCCGAGGAGGCGTTCCGCGCTCCGGATGCGGGGCATGTGACCGTGTGCGTGCAGCGTCGCCAACACGGCCGCGGGGTCGGCGAGTCCCGTGCGCACGAGCATCCGGGCGGCCGCGGCATCGTCATCTGTGCCGCGCCGAGCGAGATCCGAGAGCGTGCGCGCGGGGGTCGTCACGGCCGCACCGCCGACCGTGGTGAGCTCCCCGGGGTGCAGACGCAGGTCGGACAACACCGCTCGGCGGCCCCGCAACGTGGTCACGCGCGTGCCCGTGCGGCACACCTCGTGTCGCGCGGGCGGGGTGGGCGTCGCACCCCACACCCAGGCGGCGCTGAGCAGCGCGACCGCGAGCCGGCTGCCGAGGACACTCCGCAGCGACGCCGCACGCATCGACGGCGTCTCGATCGCATCCGCCGGCAGGTAACCCTCACCGAGTTCGACGAGGTGCCCGTCCAACCGGGCGGCGGACAGCTCGGCGGGGGAGAGTCGTTCGTGTGGGAAGTAGAGGAACGGCGATGTCATCCCTCAAGTCAACGGCACGTCGCCTGCGCCGCCGTCACCCTGTGGACAGCTCGGAATCCCTGCCCCGGTGATCAGCCGCCGACGACCTGCTGCCAGGCGCGACGAGTCTCGAGTTCGGCCTCGACACGGGCGATGGACTTCTTGTCGCCGGAGGCCTTCGCCTCCTCGAGCTCGGCCTCCAGACGCGCGATCGCTTCGGCCAACTGCCGCGCCATGTCGTTGGCGCGCGCCTTGGTCTCGGGGTTGTTGCGCTTCCACTCGACGTCCTCGCGACCGCGCAACGCGTGCTCGATCTTGCGCAGCGCGTCGTCGAGGGAGCGGTCCTGTTCGCGCGGCTGCACGCGACCGATCTCGTCCCAACGGCGCTGGATGCTCGTGAGCTGCGAACGCGCGGCTGCGAGGTCGGGCTCGTCGGCGATCGCGCGTGCCTCCTCGAGCAGTTCCTTCTTCGCCTCGATCTTGGGCGCCGACTCCGCGAGCTCTGCCGCGTCGCGCTCGGCGCGGGCGCCGTACAGGGCGTCTCCGGCGGCCTTGAACCGCGCCCACAGGGCGTCGTCGGCCTTTTTGCCCGCGCGTCCGGTCGTCTTCCACTCGTCCAGCAGCGAGCGGTAGGCCGGGATGCCGTCCTCACCCTTCGGCGCGAGCGCCTCGGCGCGCTCGATGAGACGCTGCTTGCGGTCCCGCGCGCCCTTGTGGGCCTCGTCGAGCTCGGCGAAGAACTCGCGGCGGTGCTTCTCGACGGTCGACCGCGCGTCCCGGAATCGCTTCCACAGTTGGTCGGCGTCACGCTTGGGCAGGCGTGGGCCTGTCGCCTGCAACGTCTGCCACTGGGCGAAGAGAGCGTTGAGCTCTTCCGTGGTTTCCTTCCACTGCACCGACTTGGGGTCGCGGGCGGCCAGCGCCTCCGCCTTCTCGACGAGCGCCGAGCGCTCGGCGGTCGCCGCGGCGGTCGCTTCCTTGGCGGCCGCCACCTCGGTCTCGGTCGCCTCGGCGAGCGTCGCGGACAGCGCGGACACGCGGGCCTCGAGCGCGGCGAGGTCACCGACCGCGGCTGCTCCCGAGATCTTCGCGGCCAGCGCCTTCGCGGTCGAGCGGAGGCCGGATGCGGGTGCACCGCCGCGACGGTGCCGCTGCTCGAGCAGCGTCACCTCGCCCGCGAGATCGGCGTACTTGCGCTCGTAGTAGGCGAGTGCCTCCTCCGGCGTGGCATCCGGGTACTGTCCGACTTCACGCCACTGTTCACCCTCGCGGACGAAGACGGTGCCGGCGTCGTCGACACGACCCCATGGCTCGGCGGCGGATGCGGCAGGTGTTTCCTGGGCAACGTCGGAGGAGTCGGCAGACACGGGTTCACCTCAGGGTGCGGCGGGCGGGGTCGGGCACCAGCCTAGTACGAGCCCCCCGACATGCCGGGGTGAGTCCCGCCATCGTCAGGGCGCCGGTTCCTCGGACGGTTCCCCGGTCGATTCCCCGGACGGGCTCTCGCTCGTGGAGGGCGTCGGCGACGGCGTCGATGACGGCGAGGTGGAGGGCTCCGGGACCGGCGCACCCGGTCCGCCCGTGTAGTAGACGGCCTGGCCGACGATGGCGCCGACGACGACGACACCGGCGACGATGCCCGCGATCCAGTTGTCGCGGGTCCGGCGGCGCTGCTGTGCCGTGTGGAATTCCTGTCGAGCTTGGTACACGCGCGCGCGTTCACGCTCCTGCTGCGCTCTACGACCCTTGTCGCCCTTGTGTGACGCCACGTCCGTCCTCCTCCTGCGGCCCAGCAAACTCTACCCGGCCGCCCATGCGACCCCTTGCGCGTCTGTCTTGACCACGGGAACCGTCCGCATGTCGGATGCGGCGTCTAGCCTGGACGGGTGACTTCGCCCGCCGCACTCTTCCAGGGGACGACCCCGCTTGCAGTCCGCATGCGCCCGGTTTCCCTCGAGGAGGTCGCCGGGCAACGGCATCTGCTGCGGCCCGGATCACCGCTCGTCGCACTCGCCGATCCGGCCCGGAAGTCGACGGGCGCCGTCTCCGTCATCTTGTGGGGACCGCCGGGCACGGGCAAGACCACGCTCGCGCAGGCGATCGCGCGTTCATCCGGCCGCCGGTTCGTCGAACTGTCGGCCGTGACCGCCGGCGTGCGCGATGTGCGCGAGGTCATGCAGGACGCGATGACACAGCGCGATCTGTACGGGCAGTCCACGATTCTGTTCCTCGACGAGATCCACCGTTTCACGAAGGCCCAGCAAGACGCACTCTTGCCCGGCGTCGAGAACGGATGGGTCGTCC
>Ga0182739_1001668_pt1 | contig 22371 bp, 23 predicted proteins | sample eDN5th30CBELigBY_FD_128873 | JGI IMG/M metagenome (GOLD analysis project Ga0182739, IMG submission 128873) | Enriched backyard soil microbial communities from Emeryville, California, USA - eDNA 5th pass 30_C BE-Lig BY (version 2) (version 2) | ecosystem: Environmental > Terrestrial > Soil >...
ACCCGGACGTTCCGAAACGAGAATGCCCCCGTGCTGAAAGACCGCTACCCGACACGGCCGCAGGCGCCCGATCATGGGCGCATGCCGGCGGCGGCGAGCGAGCTTTCCCTGCCGCCGCGTCTCCGTCGAACTGGCAGGCAAGAGGACACCGCAGATGACAGCAGCACCGGCTTCACCCTTCATGGACAGCACCGAACTGCCCCTGCGCGGCATCAAGGTCCTGGAACTGTCCCACATGATCATGGGGCCGGCCGCCGGCCTGTCGCTGGCGGACCTGGGCGCCGAGGTGATCAAGGTCGAACCCATCGACGGCGACCGCACGCGGCGGCTGAAGGGGTCCGGCAGCGGCTATTTTCCGGTCTTCAACCGCAACAAGCAGAGCCTGGCGATCGACCTCAAGTCCCCGGCGGGGCAGGAGGTCGTGCGCAAGCTGGCGCTCCAGAGCGACATGATCGTGGAGAACTTCCGCGACGGGAGCCTGGCGCAGTACGGGCTGGACTACGAATCCCTGTCGGCCGGAAATCCGCGGCTGATCTATGTGTCGCTCAAGGGGTTTCTCTCCGGTCCCTACAAGCACCGCACGGCGCTGGACGAGGTGGTGCAGATGATGGGCGGGCTGGCCTATATCAATGGCGGCGCGGACACGCCCCAGCGGGTGGCGGCTTCCGTCAATGACATCCTGGGCGGCACGTTCGGGGTGGTGGGCGCGCTGGCCGCGCTGCATGACCGCCACGCGACGGGCCGGGGGCGCCATGTGCGATCCGGCCTCTTCGAAAACAACCTGCTGCTGGTGGCGCAGTTCATCGCGCAATTCCAGTTGACGGGCGCCGCGCCCCGGCCCATGGGAGCGGAACGCAAACCGCCATGGGGCGTGTACGACGTTTTCGAGACTGCCGACGGCCGCGTGTTCGTCGCCGTGGTGGGCGATGCGCAATGGCGCAGCTTCGCGCAGAAATTCCTGCCGCCCGAATGGTCCGCGGACCCGCGCCTGGCCACCGCCGTCGACCGCGAGGCCGCCCGGTCGTGGCTGGTGCCGGGCGTGGGCGAAATCCTGAAGACCTGGAAAACCGACGAGCTGTGCGCCGCGCTCGAGGCCGCCAATCTGTCGTATGGCCCGATTCGCCAGCCGCACGACCTGCTGGACGACGCCCACCTGAACGCGGGCGGCGCGCTGCTGCCGACCCGGCTGCCGGATGGCGGCGAGATCTCGGCCGCCGCGCTGCCTATCGAGTTCAATGGCCGCAAGGCGGGCAAGCGGTCCGATCCGCCCGGCCAAGGCGCCCAGACCCACGCCATTCTGCAGGGCCTGGGCCTGGATGCCGCGCGCATCGACGCCTTGCGCGCCGCGGGAGTGATCGCATGATTACCGGGCATTAGCGCTTTACCCCTGTCGAGGCGGCGTCAGACCGCCAAGACGTCCATCGAAGAGGAGACACCCATGATCCGCAAACTCGTTGCGCTGGCCGCGCTGGCGGTCGCATGCGCCGCCCATGCACAGGATTACCCCAGCAAGCCCATCCGCATCATCATTCCGTCCACGCCGGGCGGTGGCACGGATTACATCGGGCGGCTGATGAGCACCAAGCTGCACGAACTGAACGGCTGGGCCGTGGTGCCGGAGAACAAGCCCGGCGCCGGCACCGCGCTGGGCCTGGCCGAGGCGGCGCGTGCGCCCGCGCAGGGCTATGACCTGGTGATCGGCCAGTCCGACAACGTCACGCTGATTCCGCTGCTGATGAAAGTGGCCTACGACCCGGTCAAGGACCTGACGCCGGTGGCGCTGGTGGCGACCACGCCGATGGTGCTGCTGGTGGCCGAGGGCTCGCCCTACAAGACGCTGCCCGAGGTGATCGAGGCGGCCAGGAAGGCGCCCAACACGATCTCGTACGGGACGTCCGGCACGGGCGGCGGCGTGCACATCGCCATGGAAATGCTGCAGCACGCGGCCGGCTTCAAGATGCAGCACGTGCCGTACAAGGGGTCCGCTCCGGCGCTGGCCGACCTGATGGGCGGCCATCTGCAGTTCGCGGGCTCGTCGATCTCGTCGGCGGCCACGCTCATCAAATCCGGCAAGGTGCGCGCGCTGGCGGTGACCTCGCCCAAGCGCAACCCCGCCTTGCCCGACGTGCCCACGGTGGCGGAGCTTGGCTACAAGGATTTCAGCGTGGTGACCTACTACGGCGTGCTGGCCCCGGCCAAGACGCCCGATGCCATCGTCTCGCGGCTGAACAGCGATTTCAACAAGCTGCTGGCGCGCCAGGATGTGAAGGAAGCGCTGGCGTCCCAGGGGCTGGAGACCGACCCGGTGTCCAGCGCGCAGTTCGCCGCGCTGATCCAGTCGGACATCGGCAAGGCGCGCCAGACCATCAAGAGCGCGGGCATCGTCATCCAGCAATAGGCCCGCACGGACGACAGGACAGCACATGAACCAGGAAGTCAGGCTTTGCGAAGTGGGGCCGCGCGACGGGCTGCAGATGGCCAAGGGCATGATGTCGCGCGCCGACAAGTTGCGCTGGATCCGGCAACTGGCCGACGCCGGCCTGCGCGAGATCGAGGTGGGCAGCTTCGTGTCGCCGCGGCTGGTGCCGCAGATGGTGGACACGGGCGACATCCTGCCCGAGGTCCTGAAGATCGACGGGCTGACCGTCTGCGCGCTGGCCTGCAACCTGAAGGGCGCCATCGCCGCCTACGAGGCGGGCGCGCACGTGCTGGCGTTTCCGGTGTCGGTCAGCGACACCCACAGCCGCGCCAACGTCGGCAAGGGCACCGACGCGCAGATCGCGATGCTGGAATCGATCGTGGACTGGGTCCGCGCGCAGGCGCGACCCATGCGCATCGATGCCGCCGTCGCGACGGCGTTCGGATGTTCGCTGGAAGGGCAGGTGCCGGTGCGACGCGTGGCCGAGGTCGCCGCGGCGGCGGCGCGCGCGGGCGCCGACGAAATCGCGCTGGCCGATACCGTGGGCTACGCGCATCCGGGGCGGGTGCGCGAGGCGGTGCGCGCCACCCAGGACGCGGTGGGCGCCGCGCTCACGAAGTTGCACCTGCACGACACGATGGGGCTGGGCCTGGCCAACGCCCTGGCCGGGCTGGACGAAGGCATCCGCGCCTTCGATGCGTGCCTGGGCGGCCTGGGCGGTTGCCCGTTCGCGCCGGGCGCCTCGGGCAACATCGTCACCGAGGACCTGGTGTTCATGCTGGAAAGCATGGGCTACCGGACCGGGATCGACCTGTCCCGGCTGCTTGAGGCGCGGCCGCTGCTGGCGGGCGCGTTGCCGCAGGAAACCCTGCGCGGCGGCGTGGCCGCCGCCGGCATCCCAGGGACCTACTCAGGCGGATAGGATCAGCGGTACACCAGCACCGGCAAGGTGCTGTGCGCCAGCACCTTCTGCGTCTGGCTGCCCAGCAGGAAGGCCGCCACCCCGCCACGCCCGTGCGACGACATGGCGATCAGGTCGCAACCGCGCGTCATCGCCACGTCGACGATCACCTGGTGGGGCGAATCGCTCTCGCGCATTTCGGTGGCGCAGGCCACGCCCGCCGCGCTGGCCTTGCCGGCAGCTTCGGACAGGTAGGAGCTGGCCAGTTCGCGCGCCTGGTCTTCGTAGACTTTGCGCATGCCTTCGAGGTGGACGGTCTCGATGGAGGGCATCTGCAAGGCGCTGTAGACCGTCAGCACCGTGACGCTGGCGCCCAGTTCGCGGGCGAGCGCAAGGCCTTGCTCCAGGCCGGAATTGGCCAGGCTGGATCCGTCGATGGGGATGAGTATGTGCTTGAACATGGCAACCTCCAGGGTGGAATCTGCGTCCATGGTACGCCCGCTGGGGGACGGTTGCCTTTGATTTTGGCGGAAGCGGTGAGATTCGAACTCACGAACGGTTGCCCGTTGCCGGTTTTCAAGACCGGTGCAATCGACCACTCTGCCACGCTTCCGGGGTTTGCCGCGATATTGCGGCCGCCAGGCAAACATTCTGCCCGAACGAAAACGCGATATGCCGCAAAGGGCGCAATAATAATCCATTTGCTGCAAAGGAGGCACGCGATGCACGCTGTTGAAATCACCCGCCCCGGCGGCCCCGAAGTACTCGTCCCCGTGGAGCGTCCCACGCCCGAGGCAGGCGCGGGGGAAGTTCTGATCAAAGTGACCGCCGCGGGCATCAACCGCCCCGACGTGTTCCAGCGCAAGGGCAACTATGCGCCCCCGCGCGGCGCTTCCGACCTGCCGGGCCTGGAAGTGGCCGGCGAGATCGTGGGCGGCGATGTGGCCGGCAGCGGCTTTGCCGTGGGCGACAAGGTGTGCGCCCTGGTGGCGGGCGGCGGCTACGCCGAATACTGCGTCGCGCCGGTGGCGCAATGCCTGCCCATCCCCAAGGGCTTGTCCGACATCGAGGCCGCCGGCCTGCCGGAAACCTATTTCACGGTCTGGAGCAACGTGTTCGACCGCGGCCGCCTGTCCGAGGGCGAAGCCCTGCTGGTGCACGGCGGCGCCAGCGGCATCGGCACCACGGCGATCCAGCTCGCCCGCGCCATGGGCCACAAGGTCTATGCCACGGTCGGCAGCGACGACCGCGCCCGTGCCGTCGAGGCGCTGGGCGCCGACAAGGGCATCAATTACAAGACGCAGGATTTCGTGAAGGAAGTCCTGGACGCCACCGGCGGACGCGGCGTGGACGTGATCCTGGACATGGTGGCCGGCGACTACATCGCCCGCGACATGCAGTGCCTGGCCGACGACGGCCGCATCGTCATCATCGCCCAGCTCGGCGGTTCGCATGCCAACGTGGACACGGCCCAGGTCATGCGCCGCCGCCTGACGATCACCGGCTCCACCTTGCGTCCCCGTCCGGTGGCGTTCAAGGGCGCCATTGCCCGCGCGCTGCGTGAGCACGCCTGGCCCCTGCTGGAAAAGGGGGCCATCAAGCCGATCGTCCACGCCACCTTCCCGCTGGCCGAGGCCGCCAAGGCCCACGCCATGATGGAAGGCGGGGAAAACATCGGCAAAATCATCCTGACTATGTAAGAAACGCGCGGCGTTCGGCGTATCGCCGCGCAACAGGATACAATCTCGGGTTTCGCCTGGAATTTTTTCCAGGCAGGCCCGTGGGCGGTTGCTGCACCAGGCCCCTCTTTCAGGTCCTCCAGGCCCGGTTCGGCGTGGGGCGTCTTGCCAGGGGCAACCCGAATCCGGCTCACCACCTCAGACCCAATCGTCAGACAAATTCGCCATGACTTCAGTCGAAAACCGCGCCCGCCTCGTGCTGGGCAACTGGAAGATGCACGGCAACCTGGCCGAGAATGCCGCGTTGCTGACCGAGCTTCGTGCCGCGGATGCTGCGGGCCACTGCGAAATCGGCATCTGCGTGCCGTTTCCCTACCTGGCGCAGGCCGCCTCGGCCCTGACCGGCAGCAGCGTGTCCTGGGGCGCGCAAGACGTCAGCGCGCACGACAAGGGCGCCTATACGGGTGAAGTCTCCGCATCGATGCTGAAGGAATTCGGCTGCCGCTGGGCGCTGGCCGGCCACTCCGAGCGCCGCGTGCTGCACGGCGAAACCGACGAGATCGTCGCCGCCAAGGCCCAGGCCGCGCTGGCCGCTGGGCTGACTCCCGTGGTCTGCGTGGGCGAATCCCTGGCCGACCGCGAAGCCGGCAACACGCTGGCCGTCATCGAGCGGCAGCTCAAGCCCGTGCTGGCCCTGGGCGCCGACGCCGTCTCCCGCATGGTCCTGGCCTACGAGCCCGTCTGGGCCATCGGCACCGGCCGCACGGCCACGCCCGAGCAGGCGCAGGAAGTCCACGGCGCCATCCGCGCCGCGCTGCGCGCCCTGGGCGCCGCCCAGGTGCAAGTGTTGTACGGCGGCAGCGTCAAGGCCGCCAACGCCTCCAGTTTGTTCGCCATGACTGATATCGACGGAGCCCTGGTCGGCGGCGCGTCGCTCGTGGCTGAAGAGTTTTTGCGAATTGCCGCCATCTAAGTTTCCGTTCCGGAGTCTGTAATGCCCCTGATGCTCAAAATCCTGCTGGCCGTCCAAGTGATCTCGGCGCTGGCTATCATCGTCCTGGTCCTGCTTCAGCAGGGCAAAGGCGCCGACATGGGCTCCGCTTTCGGTAGCGGCTCGTCGGGCAGCCTGTTCGGCGCCACCGGCGCGGCGAACTTCCTGTCGCGCGCGACCAAGTGGTCCGCCGTCGTGTTCTTCGCGTCCACCGCCGGCCTGGCCTATGTCAGCCACAAGGGCAGCAGCGGCCCCGCCGTGGACTCCGGCGTGATGCAGAGCTTCCCGGCCGACCGTTCGGTGCCGCAGGCGCCGGGTTCGGTGCCTGCCGCCCCGGGCGCCTCGTCGGTGCCGGGCGCTTCGTCGGTTCCCGGCGCAGCCCCCGCTCCCGCCGCCAAGCCCGACGCCTCGGTGCCCTCCGCGCCGGCTGCTCCGGCCGCGCCGGCCGCGCCCGCTGCCGAGAAGCCGGCGGAAACGCCCGCCGCGCCGGCAAAGTAAGGTGGCAGCATAAAAAAGCCGGCGCATGCCGGCTTTTTTTTCGCTTGCAGCAATGACGTGATCCGCGCGGAGGCCCCATGGAAAAGCGATTGATGCCGTCGATGATGGCGCTCCAGTGTTTCGAGGCGGTGGCGCGGCACATGAGCGTCACGCGCGCCGCCGAAGAACTCCACATGACGCAAAGCGCGATCAGCAAGCAGATCGCGCAGCTGGAGGCGCTGCTGCGCAACCCGCTGTTCCTGCGCGTGCGCCGCCGGCTGCAGCTGACCCCCGCGGGCGCGCTCTACCAGTCCGAGGTCAGGGCGATCCTGAACCAGGTAGACATGTCCTCGCGCTACATCCTCACCTACGGCAGCGAAACGCAGGTGCTGACCATCGGCACCCAGCCCACGTTCGGCGCGCGCTGGCTGATTCCGCGCCTGCAGCGCTTCATGGCGGCGCATCCGGACATCCAGGTGAAGGTGCGCAGCGAAACCCGGCCGTTCGACCTGATGCAGGCCAAGATCGACATTTCGTTCTTCTTCGGCCATGGCACGCTGCCCGGCGCGCAATGCCTGGAGCTGTTCGAGGCCGACGTCGTGCCGGTGTGCGCGCCCGGATTCCTGCGCGGCGACAAGGTCGCCAGCCTGGAAGAATTGGGCGCCCAGACGCTGATCCAGTGCGCGTCGCGCCCGGAGGCCTGGCACGATTATTTCTCCCACCAGCAATTCCAGTCCGACCGCAGCTACCACGGCCCGCGCTTCGATACCTTCTACATGTGCGTGCGCGCGGCCGAGGGCGGCTGCGGCATCGCGCTGACGCCGCGCCTCTTGGCCGAAGAAGAGCTGCAGGCCGGCAAGCTGGTCATTCCCTGGGGCTATGTGCAGCCTAGCGGCGGCGCGTATTTCGTGGCGTATTCCGAACACTCCGCCGAGGTGCCGAAGATCAAGCAATTCGTGGCGTGGGTGCAAGACCAGGCGCGCCAGCAGGACGGCCGCGGCGGGCCGCGCGGACGGTCCATGAAAAAACGGACTGACTAGGCCGAATTTTTTCATTTGATCGCGCCCCGCCGGGCGTGATTTCATGCGGGCCATCCTTTGTTCACCGATGTGCCGAGCCCGCCATGAGTCAGAATTTCGTCAATCCCGATCAGATCCGCGCCTGGTTTTCCCGCGCCATGTCCGACATGTACAAGCAGGAAGTCCCGCTGTACGACACGCTGCTGGACCTGGTCGCCCAGGTCAACGCGAAGACGATGGCCGAGCAGCCGGACCTCGCCGCGCAACTGGCGCGCACGGGCGAGATCGAGCGCCTGGACATCGAGCGCCATGGCGCGATCCGTGTCGGCACGCCACAGGAATTGGCCAACCTGCGCCGGGTGTTCGCCGTGATGGGCATGCAGCCGGTCGGCTACTACGACCTGTCGCCCGCCGGGGTGCCGGTGCATTCGACCGCCTTTCGCGCCACGCACGAAGCCGCGCTGCAGGCCAGCCCGTTCCGCGTCTTCACGTCGCTGCTGCGCCTGGAACTGATCGACGATGTGGCCCTGCGCGAGAAGGCCGCGCGCATCCTGGCGGCGCGCCGGATCTTCACCGAGCGCGTGCTGGCGCTGACCGCGCGTTTCGAGACGCAAGGCGGACTGGACGAGTCCGACGCCCGGGAATTCGTCGCTGAGGCCCTGCACACCTTCCGCTGGCACAGCGAGGCCACCGTCAGCCTGGACGACTACCGCGAACTGCACGGCCAGCATCGCCTGATCGCCGACGTGGTGGCGTTCAAGGGTCCGCACATCAACCACCTGACGCCCCGCACATTGGACATCGACGAAGCGCAGGCCGAGATGCCGCGGCGCGGCGTGTCGGCCAAGGCCGTCATCGAAGGCCCGCCGCCGCGCAAGTGCCCGATCCTGCTGCGCCAGACCAGCTTCAAGGCGCTGGAGGAGCCCGTGCGCTTTGCCGGTCCGGACGGCGCCAGCTCCGTGGGCAGCCATACGGCCCGTTTCGGCGAGATCGAGCAGCGCGGCGTGGCGCTGCCCCGCAAGGGCCGCGCCCTGTACGACCAACTGCTGGATCTGGCGCGCAGCCGCATCAGCGGCGCGCCCAATGAAGGCAACGCGGCCGCCTACATGCAGAACTTGCGCGACTGTTTTGCGGCCTTTCCGGACGACTACGCGCAACTGCATGACCAGGGGCTGGCGTACTTCCGCTATTTCCTGACCGGCAAGCAAGGCGCCCCGGAAACATCGACGCTGCCGGCCCTGATCGAGCAGGGCTACATCCAGTTCGAACCGCTGGTGTACGAAGACTTCCTGCCGGTCAGCGCGGCCGGCATCTTCCAGTCGAACCTGGGCGACAAGGCGCAGGCCGAGTACGCGCAGAACGCCAGCCAGGCCGCGTTTGAAGCGGCGCTGGGCGCCCCGGTGATGGACGAGCTGGCGCTGTACGACGACACCCAGGCGCGCTCGCTGGCGGGCTGCCTGCAGGCGCTGGGCGTGCAAACCGGTGCGCCGGTGGCCGCATGAGCCGGCTGGACCGCTGCCTGTCGGTGGGCGACTTCGAACGCGAGGCGCGGCGCATCATGCCGCGCTGCGTCGAAGGCTACATCTGCGGCGGCACGGAGGACGGCGCCTCGCTCGCGGAAAGCGTCCGCGCCCCGCGCGACATCGGCTTCCGGCCGCGCGGACTGCGCGTGGTGGACCAGCGCAGCAGCCAGGTCAGCCTGTTCGGCGAGGACTACGCCATGCCCGTCGGTTTCGCGCCGACCGGCTTTTCGGCCATCGTCATGCACGAATGCGATCTGGCCCTGGCGCGCGCCGCCCAGGAAGCCCGGATTCCGTTCATCATCAGCGGCGCCTCCAGCGTGCCGCTTGAACGCCTGCAGGAAGCCACCGGCAACCGCTGCTGGTACCAGGCCTACCTGCCGGGCAACATCGAGCGCATCGGCAAGCTGCTGGACCGGCTGCGCCAGGCGAGCATCCCGGTGCTGGTCGTCACCATCGACACCTGCGTGGGCGCCAATCGCGAGAACCTGCAGCGGCTGGCGTTCACCGTCCCGTTCAAGATGAGCGCAAGCGTCGTGCTGGACGGCATGCGGCATCCGCGCTGGACCCTGAACGTCTTCATGCGAACCCTGCTGGGCAGCGGCGTGCCCCGGTTCTCCAACCTGTACGAAGAGATCGGCCCGCCCATCACGCAGGATCCGCCCAACGGATTCCGGGGCGAGCGCGACAAGCTCTCGTGGGACCACATCCGCTGGATCCGCCAGAACTGGCCTGGCAAGCTGGTGCTCAAAGGCGTCATGCATCCCGACGACGCGCGGCTGGCCTGCGCCGCGGGCGTCGACGGCGTGATCGTGTCGAACCACGGCGGGCGCCAGCTCGACGGCTGCATCTCGCCCTTGCAGGCGCTGCACGACGTCGTGCAGGCGGTGCCGGCTGGTTTTCCCGTGATGGTCGACGGGGGCTTCCGGCGCGGCGCCGACGTGCTCAAAGCCGTGGCCCTGGGCGCGCGCCTCGTATTTACCGGCAGGCCGCAGCTCTTCGGCGCGGCCGTGGCCGGGGCGGCGGGCATCCGCAAGGTCGCGCGGATTTTCCACAGCGAGATCTCCACCAATATGGCGCTGCTCGGCTGCGCCACGCTGGGCGAGGTCACGCCGGACCTGATCGCGCCGGTGCGCCCGAGCGGCCCCTGGCACCCGCCGGCCCCTGCCTGAACCCAGCCGGCCCCGCCGGCACCCACAACAAAAAAATGCGGCGCGCACGACCCGTCGCGCCCCACCGTTCTCAAAAGGAGGAAACATGAGAAAGATCCATTCCAGGCTCGCCGGCATTGCGGCGGCGCTTGCCTGCGTCGTCACCGGGCCCGTCCAGGCCCAGGCGGACGCCTATCCCACCAAGCCCGTTCGGCTGGTCGTGGGCTACGCGCCGGGCGGCACGACCGACATCAGCGCCCGCATGATCGCGGACGTGCTGGGCAAGGAGTTCGGGCAGACCTTCGTGGTGGAGAACAAGCCCGGCGCCAACAGCAACATCGGCGCCGAATCCGTCACCCGCTCGCCCGCCGACGGCTACACGTTTTTCGTGGGATCGATCTCCACGGCGATCAACCAGTCCTTGTATTCCAAGATGTCCTACGACGCGCTCAAGGACCTGGACGCCGTCGCGCTCCTGAACGTCGTTCCCAACATCCTGGCGGTCAACGCGAACGTGCCGGTCAAGACCGTGCAGGAATACATCGACTACGCCAAGAAGAACCCGGGCAAGCTGACCTGCGCCTCGCCCGGCAACGGTTCGTCCGCCCACCTGGGCTGCGAGCTCTTCAAGATGAAGACCGGCATCGACCTCCTGCACGTGCCGTACCGCGGCAGCGGTCCCGCCGTGGCCGACCTGCTGGGCGGGCAGGTGGACTCCATCTTCGACAACCTGCCGCCGCTCCTGCCGCATGTGCGCGCGGGCAAGCTGACCGGCCTGGCCGTCACCACCGGCAGCCGCGTGCCGTTCGCGCCCGACATCCCGACCATCGCCGAATCCGGCGTGCCAGGCTTCGACGTCGCCGCCTGGTTTGGCCTCTTCGCGCCGGCAGGCACCCCGCCCGAAATCGTCCAGAAGGTCAACGCCGCCATCAACAAGGCACTGACCTCGGACTCGGCCCTGGCCGCCAGCTACCAGACCAACGGCTTCCTGCTCCCGCCGCCGCCCAATACCCCGCAGGCCTTCAAGGCCTTCATGGAAAGCGAGACCCGCAAATGGGGCGAGGTCGTCAAGGCGACCAACCTGCAGATCAACTGATCCCGCAGGCGGTCCGCGCCGGCGCCGGGACAGGGCCGGCGCGGACCCGTCACGGATAAAGCGGGACGGCTTTCCCGCTTTCAAATTTACGTGATAGAATGCTCGACTTTCCAGCAAGGTACGCCTTGCCGTGATGGTCAAGCCGACGTGGTGAAATTGGTAGACACGCTATCTTGAGGGGGTAGTGGCGAAAGCTGTGCGAGTTCGAGTCTCGCCGTCGGCACCAAGAATTTGTCCAGGTTGTCCCTGGGCGCAAAAGAACCCGCATCTCTCCTATGAGGATGCGGGTTTTTTGTTGTAGGTTTCTGGGTTGCCTCTTGCTGGGTCCCCGCCCGGCGCTGGAAAACACATTTCCACAATCCGGAATAAAGACGCGCGACGACGCCAATCCCGTGAAAATACGGGGAATTCAGGGGAAACCCCATCCTCTTGCGCTGCAATGCTCGCTTGTGCGGGCGAACTCCCGCGAATACCATGTGCCCACCTAGCTAACAAGAAAATATTGCAGTCTTTCGTCTTTCCTCCTTCGTCTTATCTCTTTCGTCTTTCGTTCGAGTCCTTTCGTTCGAGTCGAGAGGCTGCCTCTCCCTCTCCTAATGTCTTCCGATACATCAAGACCTTTGCGCATCGCGCACGCTGAAGCGGCTTTGGGCTATGCCGGGCAGGAACGCCGAATCCTCAAGGAAATGCAGGCGATGCGCGAACGCGGGCATCATGTGGAACTGATCTGCCGGCCGGAGGCGAAACTCGTCCAGGCCGCAGCGGATGCCGGCATTACGGTCCACACGCTGCGCATGGGGGGATTGGTGAATCTGCTCCGGGGCGCACCCAAGGTTGCCCGCATCCTGCGCAAGGGGCGTTTCGATGTGCTCAACACCCACAGCCGCATCGACACCTTGCTGGCGGGCCTGGGGGCGCGCATGGCCGGCACGCCGCTGATCGTGCGGACGCGGCACCTGACCAATCGGGTGAATTCGATGCTGGCCTATACCTGGGTGCCGCATCGCATCACTACCGTCAGCAATCATGTCAGGGAATACCTGATCGAGCGGGGCGTGCCTGCGGATCGCGTGGAAACCGTCTATTCCCCCATCAACTTGCCGCCGCCCGGCATCACGTCCGGCCTGCGCGAGGAACTCAAGCTGCCGGCCGATGCCATCGTGGTCTGCTGTGTGGCCATTCTCCGGGCGACAAAGGGGCATCGCGAGCTTATCGAAGCGCTGCGGCCCCTGATGGCGCAGCGGCCTCAGGTGCACCTGGTGCTGGTCGGCAACGGCGCGCCGTTGTTCGAACAGCTGCAGGCGCTGATCGCCGAGATCGGCCTGGCCGACCGCATCCACATGCTGGGATTCCGCCATGACGTGCCCAGCATCCTGGCTGGCAGCGACATCTTTGCGCTGGCGACGCAGAAAGAGGCCTCGGGCACCGTCTACGTCGAGGCCTCGGCCGCGGGGCTGCCCGTCGTCGGGGTGGACGTGGGGGGCGTCAGTGAGATGGTGAACGACGGAGAGACGGGAATCCTGGTGCCGGCCGGCGATATCGCGAAACTCCGTGCGGCGCTGGCCAGCCTGATCGATGACGAGGCGCTGCGCGCACGCATGGGGGAGGCCGGCAGGCGCATGGTGTACGGCGAGGGCAAGTTCTCGCTGGCCGGGCTGGCCAAGCGCACGGAACAGGTCTACCAGACATGGCTCGCGCAACGCGGGGCCTGCGGGCCGGCCGCGGTGCAGCAGTCGGGTTGAACGCTTGCCATGCTAAATGTATCTGTCCGGCAGCGCATCACCCAAGCGGCCGCTCCCTATAGCGGCCTGGAGGTCATGCCTCGGCTGGCGCTTGCGTCTCCCGGATCATTCAGCCCGTTCGAGGTCCTGGACCTGAGGCAGTTGACCGTCGCCGCGGCCGGTAGCGAGCGCGATGTGTATCTGCACCCCGCCGACGACGCCCTGCTCATCAAGACCATCAATCGCGCGCGCAGCAGCGAGCTGCGTCGCAAGCGCCCCTGGCACAAGCGGTTTCAGCGCGAGGACGCGCATCGCGTTTTCATCGCGGAAACCGTCGAATACATCGCCACCACGGCGCAGCAGGGGGGCCACATGGGCAACATGCTGATGGCGCGCATCTTCGGCCTGGTCCTGACGTCCAAGGGCCTGGGCCTGGTCGTGGAACGGATCGTCGACGCGCACGGAAACCTTGCCCCCACGCTCAAGGAAGTGGTGGCGCGTCAGGGATATAGCCCGCAACTGCGTTATCTCGTGCATGAATTCTTCATGGCGTTGATCGATGCGCACGTGATCTTCAACGACGTCAGCGCGAGCAACATCGTTCTGGGATTCAACGCCAACGGGCGGGAAGGGCTGTATCTGGTGGATGGATACGGGTCCAAGCAATTGTTTCCGCTGTATTCGTGGAGCAAGGCGCTGAACGGCCGGCGCATCCTGCGCAAGTACGACACGATGACCAAGAAACTCATGGCGGCGGGGAAGAACCGGCGCTAAGGGCCATCGGCGAATCGCTGGTGGGCACTCGCCGCTTCGACGTGCTCAACCGCGAGAACGACCGGCAGAAACGAGAAACGGGCCCGACCAGGGCCCGTTTCCGTGTTCGAGATGCATCATCCTGGCCCTCATCCGCCCTTCAGCCTGTCCGCGACATCCTCCGCCTCGCTGCACACCGCCAGCACCTCCGCGGGCTTTTTGCTCAGCGACAGGTACACGTGCCCGATGCTGCTGTCGAAATACGCGGACTCCAGCCGGTTGAGCACGACGCTGTCGCCGTTCTCGAACTGGATCCGGACCTTGCCCGACAGGACCACGACGAATTCCTGTCCCGGGTGGCGGATGTAGTCCTCGAACTCGACGACCTTGCGCGAGTCGATCATCGCGACCATGGGCAGCATCTTTTTGCCGGGGTACTCGCCCATCAGCAGGCGGTAGTGGTAGTTCTCGGTGATGTAGTCGCGGGCGTCGCTGAGCTTGTTCTTGACGTAGGTGGGCGCGACGGCGGCCTGGGCCGCGTCGCGCAGCATGAACAGGCGCGTCATGTCGATGTCGAGCGCGCGGGCCAGGGCGGCGAATTTTTCGTAGCTGAGGGCGATCTGGCCGAGTTCGGCCTTCGATAGCGTCGATACCGCGATGCCGCTGGCCTTGGACAGCGCCTGCAGGGTCATTTTCCTGGCCTTGCGCTCGGCGCGCAGGCGGGCGCCCATTTCTTCCTTGCCCACGATTTCGGGCGGGGATGTGTTGCCGGTGGGGGCCATGTTGCGGTCTGGCGGTGTCATGCTATCGATCGGCGACGGCTTCAGGCGGCGGCCGCGGGGCCCTTGGCCGGGGCATCGCCCAGCCACGCCTGCACTTCGATTTCCACGTCCACGCCCATGGCCAGCTTGGCCTCGACGGTGGAGCGCGAGGGAAAATCCGAGGAAAAATGGCTGCGATAGGCGTCGTTGAACTGCGCGAAAAGCGCCAGGTCCGACAGCCACACCGTCACGCGCACCACATCCTTGAGGCTGGCGCCGGCCACCGCCAGCGTTTCCTTGATGCGCTCGATGGCGGCGTGCGTCTGGGCGGTGATGTCGCCGCGCACGACCTGGCCGGCGGCGTCCATCGGGATCTGGCCGGACAGGAACAGGAAGCCGCCCGCCTGGGTGGCGCGCGAGAAGGGCAGGGGCAGGGTGCTGGGGTAACGGGTGATGGCGGTCATGTCGGGATCTCGGTCGGTGGAAAGCAGGGTCAGCGCAGGCGCTCGGGGCGCATCGCGTCGGCGTCGACGCCATGGGCCTGCAGGGGGTCGGGGATGGGCTGGCGCGTCAGGACCGCCGCGGCCAGCTCGGAGGCGGCCGCGGCGGTCTGGATGCCGTAGCCGCCTTGCGCCGCCAGCCAGAAGAAGGCGGGCGTGTCCGCGTCCCAGCCGATCACGAAATCGCCGTCGCGCACGAACGAGCGCAGGCCGGCCCAGGTGTGTTTCGGACGCCGGATCGTCAGCGTGGTGGCGGTCTCGATGCGGTAGATGCCGGTGGCCACGTCCAGCTCCTCGGGGACGACGTCGTGCGCGTCGACCGGGTCGGCATTGGCGGGAGACCCCAGCAACTGGCCGGCGTCGGGCTTGAAGTAGTAGCTCTCGTCCACGCCGACGACGGCGGGCCAGTGGGAGAAGTCGACACCCTCGGGACCGCTGAAGGTGAAGGCGGTGCGGCGGCAGGGCTGCAGGCCGATGGGCGCCGCGCCGCACACGGTGGCGGCGTGGTCCGCCCACGCGCCCGCGGCGTTGACCACGGCGCGCGCCCGCAGGCTGCGGCCATCGGCCAGGGTCAGGGTCCAGACGCCGTCGGCGTACGCCGCCGCCACGAGTTCGGCGTTGTTGTGCAGCACGGCGCCCTGGCGGCTCATGCCGCGCAGGAAGCCCTGGTGCAGGGCGTGCACGTCGATGTCGCGCGCATCCGGCTCTTCGATCGCGCCGCAGAGCTGGTCTTCGCGCAGGCAGGGCACGCGCGCCAGCGCCTGTGCGGCGTCGATCAGGGTCACGTTGGGGGACTGGCGGTGCAGGTCGTCGAACACCTCCCGCAGCAGATCCTTCTGCTCCGGCGTGGCGATGTACAGCACGCCGCGCGGGGCCAGCAGCGGGTGTTCGCAGAAGCCTTCCGGGGGATGCTCGTAGAAGTCGCGGCTGGCGCGCGTGAGCGCCTTGATCTGCGTCGTGCCGTAGGTCTCCATGAACATGGCGGCGGAACGGCCGGTGGAGTGATACCCGGGTTGGGATTCGCGCTCCAGCACCGCCACGGAGGCCGTGGCGCTCAGGCGGTAGGCCACGGAGGCGCCGGCGATGCCGGCGCCGACCACGGCAAAATCGAATAGGGTGTCAGCAGTCATTGTGTCGGAAGCGAGAATTCTCGTATTGGATAATTCTCTTATTTGATAATTCTCAAATACGATAGTTTTTCGGCGGGGCGGGCGTAATAGGGGAATGCCCTGATAAGCGGGCGGGGCGGCGGCGGCCGCTAGCCCAGCTTGCCCAGCAGTGCGATCAGCCTGCGGCGTTCGGCCGCGCCCAGCTTGGCGCTGATGCGCGCGTCGTGCGCCTGGACGGCGCGGGTGATGGCGGCCAGCGCTTCGTGGCCGGCCCGGGTCATGGCCAGGGAGTAGGCCCGCCGGTCGTGTTCGGCCTCCTGGCGCTCGACGTAGCCCAGTTCCTGCAACTGGTTGACGATCTGCACCGCGCCCGAGCGTGCGATGCCCAGGATGCGGGCCAGGTCGGTGAGCTTGAGATGCTGGTTGGCGGCGATCAGCGTGAGCGCCGAGTAGCGCTGCGGCGTGATGTCCCACGGCGCCAGCGCCGCGAGAAAGTCTTCGTAGATCAGGATCTGCGCGCGGCGGATGGCGTAGCCGACCAGATCGTCCAGCGCCCCGTACTGGATGCCGGGAACGTGCGGATCGAAGTGTTCGCCGCGGGCGGCAGGGCGGCGAGGGTGTTGGACGGAAGCTCTGGACATTGGGGGCGGATGGCGGCTCGGGGGCCTCAACACTAATGCAGGCATTGTCGCCGCGCCACCGGATTGCGGGAAATCCCTCGTGCGGAAAGCCGGTCTATTTTGTTATGTTGCATAACAAATAAGACCAGGAGGTAGACATGCAAATCGTCATTGCCGGCGCCGGCATCGGTGGGCTGACCCTTGCCTTGATGCTGCATCGGCGCGGCATCGGCTGCCGCATCTATGAAAGCGCGCAGGAACTGCGGCCCTTGGGCGTGGGCATCAATCTGCTGCCGCACGCGGTAAGCGAGATCGAGCAACTGGGCCTGATGCCCGCGTTGGCCGAACGCGCCATCGAGACCTCGCAGCTCCACTACTACAACAAGTTCGGCCAGCCCATCTGGCGCGAGCCGCGCGGGCTGGAGGCGGGCTATCCGCTGCCGCAGTTCTCGGTGCACCGCGGCGAATTCCAGATGCTGCTGGCGCAGACCGTGCGCGACCGGCTGGGGCCCGATGCCATCGTTCCGGGGATGGTGCTGGAATCGGCCAACCAGGACGCGTCCGGCGTGCAGGCGCAATTTCGCCGCCGCGCCGATGGCGAACTGCAGACCGTGCGGGGCGACATTCTGGTGGGGGCGGACGGCATCCACTCGGCGCTGCGCCGCCAGTTGCATCCCGTGGGGGACGAGCCGCGGTTTTCCGGGCGCATGCTGTGGCGCGCGGTGACCGAGGCGCCGCCCTATCTGGATGGGCGCAGCATGTTCATGGCGGGCCATCAGGATCAGAAATTCGTCTGCTATCCGATCTCGGAACCGCTGCGCCGGCAAGGCCGTTCGCTGATCAACTGGATTGCCGAGCTGTCGATTCCCGGCGCGGAACTGCCCGCCACGGACTGGAACCGCAAGGTCGACAAGTCCGTGTTTGCCGACCGCTTCGCCGACTGGCGCTGGGACTGGATCGACATCCCCGCCATCATCGACGGCGCGCAGGCGATCTACGAATTCCCGCTGGTGGACCGCGATCCCCTGCCGCGCTGGACGCGGGGCCGGGTCACGCTGCTGGGCGATGCCGCGCATCCGATGTATCCCATCGGCTCGAACGGTTCGGCTCAGGCGATTCTGGACGCGCGCTGTCTGGCCGACTGGCTGGACCAGGCGTTGCGGGGCAAGACGCGTTCGCCGGAGATCGCGCTGCTGGAATACGAGGCCGAACGGCTGCCGCGCACCGCGGGCATCGTGCTGCGCAACCGCCTGAACGGGCCGGAGCAGGTCATGCAGATGGCCGAAGAGCGCGCCCCGGCAGGGTTCGCGGACGTGAACGACGTGATTTCGGGCGAGGAGCTGGCGGCGGTGTCGCTGCGCTACAAGCAGCTTGCGGGTTTCGACCCGGCGGCGCTGCGCCTGGCCCGCGGAGAAAAGCCATGAGCGGCGACACTGCTGTCAACGAGATCCCGCCGCCCCGGCTGGAGCATGTGGCCACCGTGGTGGTCGACGTGGGCGCGCCGCAGGAAGTCGGCGATACGCCGCAGGGCCGGCGCCGCGTCATTCCCATCACAGGCGGCACGGTCGACGGGCCGCGCCTGCGCGGCAAGGTGCTGCCGGGCGGAGCGGACTTCCAGATCATCCGGTCGGCCACGTATACGGACATCCACGCGCGCTACGTGATCGAAACGCCCGACGGCGAACGCGTCTACGTGGAGAACACCGGCATCCGCACGGGCAGCGCCGACGACATCGCGCGCCTGGCGCGCGGCGAGGCGGTGGATCCCGCCCGCATCTATTTCCGCAGCTATCCGCGCTTTGAAACGTCGTCGCCCGCGCTGGGCTGGATGAACGAGAGCCTGTTCATCGGCACGGGCGCGCGGTATCCCGACCGCGTCGAGCTGCGCTTTTATCGCATTTGCTGACCCCGCGGCATGCGCCGCGGCATTAAAAAAACCAGGAGACAACCATGCAAACAATGCTGCGCCGCCTGCTGGGCGGATTCCTGCTGTGCGTGCCGCTTGCGGCGGCCGCGCAGTTCCCCAATGGGCCGGTGCGCCTGAACGTGGGCTTTCCGCCCGGTACGGGACCGGACATCGTGGCCCGGACCCTGTCCCAGCACATGGGACCGCTGCTGGGCGAAAGCGTGGTGGTGGAAAACAAGGTCGGCGCGGGCGGGCAGATCGCGGCGCAGACCGTGGCGCGCAGCCCGGCGGACGGGCAGACCCTGCTGCTGGGCGAGGTGGGATCGATCAGCATTTCCCCCGCGACCTACCGCAACCTGAACTACGACCCGCCGCGCGATTTCGCCCCGATTTCCGAGGTGGTGCGCGCCGACTTCGTGCTGGTGGTGCCGGCCAGTTCGCCGTATCGGGACCTGACCGCCTTCATCGACGCGGCCAAGAAGGCGCCCGACCGCCTGAACTTCGCGACGTTTGGCGCGGGCACGCCGGGTCACTTCGGCGCCGAACTCTTTGCACGCGAGGCGGGGCTGAAGATCGAGGCGATCCATTACCGCTCGACCGGCGACGCGGTGTCGGGGCTGGTGTCCGGCGGTGTCCAGGCGGCCTTCGTGACGACCGCGCTGGCCGCGCCCCAGGTGCAGGGGGGCAAACTGCGCGCCCTGGCCACCACCGGCGCGCAGCGATCGCCCGCCCTGGCCGACGTGCCGACCTTCGCCGAGCGCGGCTTGCCGGCGGTCAACTTCGGGGCGTGGTTTGCGCTGTTTGCGCCGGCCGGCACGCCCGAGGCCGTGCTGACGCGCCTGCAGGCGGACAGCGCGGCCGCGCTGCGTCAGCCGGCCGCCGTGAAAACGCTGGGGGACGCGGGCTTTGCCGTCGTGGGCTCGGATCGGCAGGCGCTGCAGGCCTTGCTGGCTTCGGAATCGAAGCGCTGGGCGGACGTGGTGAAGGCGACGGGCTTTCGGGCCGATTGATGCAACGCGCCGGTCGTGCCGCGCCGCATCGGGCGCGGCACGACCGGCGCGGCCCGCCCGGCAGCCCGGCAGCTTCAGGGCGCGGCGGCCGGCTCGGCGGCATAGGCCTGATGCAGCCATTGCAGGAAGGCCGGCGCGGGCGGCATCCGGGCTTCGCCAATCCGGCTGACCGCCACCCCGGGAGTCCACGAGTTCATCACGGCCGCGCCGCGCAAGCCGGGCAGGTCCGCCAGCGTGATCGCACGCATGTGCTGGGGCACGCCCAGTCGCGCGAGCTGCCGCTGCACGATGCCCATCGTCGTGCCGCGCAGCATGGCCGCTTCCGGCCAGATCACCGCCGCGCCGTCCCAGAACGCCAGGTTCCATATCGACGCCTCGCTCAGTCGTCCCTGGCGGTCCATGAAGGCCGCGTCATCGAAGCCCCGTGCGGCGGCCTGGCGCAGCAGATACGTCTTCGCGATTTCGCCCACGTGCTTGACCTGCGGCAGCATGCGTTCGTGCTCGAACGCCGCCAGCGCCAGGGGGCCTGATGGCCCATCGGCAGGCGGGCTTGAGCGCACCAGGATGTCCAGCCCGGCGTCGGGGCCGGCCACGGTGAACTCGCCGGCCGGCGTGTAGACGGTGGCGACCAGCGAATGATTGGCGGGGCTTGCCTGGATCGCCGTGCGCAGGCGGTGGCGTACCGTGTCGTCGGGCAGCGCCTGGCCGAACATTTCCATCGACGCCGACCGCAGCCGGGCCAGGTGCAGGTCCAGCCCGCGCACCCGGCCGTCGCGCACCTGCATCGCGGTGAAGTGCGCGTAGCCCGCGAAGGCGAGCGGCCCCAGATCGGCGGCGCTCGCGGGCTGGCCGTTGCGGTGAATCACGAAAGTTGCCGGGCTGGCGGACATGGGAGACTCCAAGCGTGAAGGGGGACGATGCCGTCCCGCCGGTTTATCTTCAAGAATTCCTACTATCCGCGATTGCCAACGCCAAGGGAAACCAGTAGTTTTCAAGACATCATCAAATCTGGCTTGAAGATCATGAACCGACTGCTGCCCGGCACGCGCGCCTTGCGAACCCTCGAGGCCGCGGGCCGGCACCTGAATTTCACGCGCGCGGCGGACGAGGTCGGGCTGACCCCCGCCGCCGTCAGCTATCAGATCAAAGAGATCGAAGACCAGCTCGGCCTGGTGCTATTCACGCGCACCAGCCGGACCATCCGCCTGACGCCGGCCGGCGCCGTGCTGGTCGAGGCGGCGGGCGAAGCGCTGGACACCTTGCGGCGCGCCGCCGCGCGTGCGCGCAAGCTCGGCCGGGACACGCATCACCTGCGCCTGTCGGTAGGCGCGCGATTCGCCACCAACTGGCTGCTGCCCCGCCTGCCGCAATGGCGCGCCGCGCATCCGGGGCTGGACCTCACCTTCGACATCAGCGACGACTTGCGGGATTTCGCGGGCGACGACGTGGACGTCGCCATCCGCTACGGCGCGGGCCGGTACGCCGGGGCGGTTTCGCATCGGCTGTTTGACACCGTGGTCGTGCCCGTGTGCAGTCCCGCCTTGCTGGCGCGCGAGCCCGCCATCGCCCGGCCCGAGGACCTGGCCGCCCACACGCTGTGCTACGTGGACTGCCGGCCCGGCGGTATCGTGTGGCCGGACTGGCCCATGTGGATGGCGGCGGCGGGCGTGCCGGACTTCGACGGCAGCCGCTGCGTGGCGTTCGCCGAGTCGAGCCACGTGGTGCAGGCGGTGCTGGAGGGCGGGGCGGCCGGCCTGGTCGAACTGGAGCTGGTGGACCGCGAACTGGAGCAGGGCCGGCTCGTCCGGCTGTTCGACGTGGGCGTCAAGGTCGCGCCGGACTATGCCTATCACCTGGTGTATCCCGTCGGCAGCCGGGACGATCCGCGCGTGCAGGCGCTGCAGGACTGGCTGGATGGCGAGGTCCGCCGCCGGCCGTCCGGGGCGTGATCCCGCCGATTCATTCGGCGCAGGGATGCGCACTTTTCCCGCTTTATTGCCATCAATGGAACAGTTTGTTCCGGTGAACGTGCGGCTGAACGGGTGTTCGTGTCATGGGTCAGCCAGTAGAATGCCTTTCATCGTCACCTCTATCTACTGGTCGAAAGGTCATATCTCATGAGCAACGCATATCTCGACGCACTCAAGAAACGCCGCACGCAGTATTCGCTGGGCCGCAACCTGTCGGCCTCCAAGGAAGAACTGACGGCCCTGATCCAGGACGCCATCAAGCACAGCCCCTCGTCCTTCAATTCGCAGAGCTCGCGCGCCGTGATCCTGTTCGGCGCCGAAAGCGACAAGCTCTGGAACCTGGCCACCGAGGAAGTGCGCAAGGTTGCGCCGGCCGAGGGTTTCGACAAGACCGAAGCCAAGCTCAAGAGCTTTGCCGCGGGCGTGGGCACGATCCTGTTCTTCGAAGACCAGGATGTGGTGCGCAGCCTGCAGGAAAAGTTTGCGCTGTACGCCGACAATTTCCCGGTCTGGTCGGAGCAGGCGGGCGGCATGGCCCAACTGTCGGTCTGGACCGCGCTGGCCAATGCCGGCGTCGGCGCCAGCCTGCAGCACTACAACCCGCTGATCGACGCCGCCGTCGCGCGCGAATGGAACGTGCCGGCGTGGTGGAAGCTGCGTGCGCAGATGCCGTTCGGCTCGAACGAAGCCGGCTTCGGCGACAAGCCCTTCATGGACGACGCCGAACGCTTCCGCGTGTTTGGCTGATCGCCCCGGGGCGTCCCGTAC
>Ga0182739_1001670_pt1 | contig 22322 bp, 23 predicted proteins | sample eDN5th30CBELigBY_FD_128873 | JGI IMG/M metagenome (GOLD analysis project Ga0182739, IMG submission 128873) | Enriched backyard soil microbial communities from Emeryville, California, USA - eDNA 5th pass 30_C BE-Lig BY (version 2) (version 2) | ecosystem: Environmental > Terrestrial > Soil >...
AGACCACGCTGGTGCAGGGCGATCCGTTGCTGGTTATGGAATACCTCGACCCTGCTTTTGGTATAGTGGATCAGGGTCTCCTTACCTTTATAACGGTAAGGGACACTGTAGTAGCTCTTATCCGGCGAAAAATAAACATACCCCATCTTCTGGACCTTGGCCCTCCTATAGTCCTTCAGCTCGTAGGGCGTACCCGGCAGGGGCTTGAGGTACTGGCGTTCCACCGACTGGAAAAGTTCGGTACGGCTGGATTCCTTGCGCTGGAACAGCAGGTTATTATACCGCCCGAGCAGTATGCCGATCTCCCTGTTGAGATCGGCCAGTGAGAAGAAAACCATCTCGCGCATCGGATAATAGATCCGTTGGTAGGCCAGGTGGACGGCATTCTCCACCAATGCCTTATCCTGTGGGGAATACACGCGGGTCGGGTTGATCACACAGTTGTAATGGCGGGCGAAGTCCTTGAAACTCCGGTTGATGTCCGCTTCATATTTGCTGGCCCTTTTCACAGCGGACTTCAGGTTATCCGCAATGATCGCCTGGGGAACGCCACCGAAAAAACGCAGGGCATTTGTGCAGCAGGCAATCAGCTCGCCCCGCTTCTGGCTCATGCAGGCCTGTACGTAGGTGTAGTGGCTGCAGGGAAGGATGGCAATGAATACTTCCACGGGAATAAGTTCACCGGTCTCCCTATCGGTAATATGCAGCTTATTCCCCGAGAAATCGACGAACATCTCCTCGCCGGCCACATGGTCAAGCTTCATCGAGCCTTTTTCCTTAGGGTATTTACGGCGGTAGTGCTCAAGGAATTGCGTATAACTGTACGGTTCCCGTGCCTGCTCCACGTATTGCTGGTAGTGGTGCAGGAATGTGAACCCGGGATGGTTGCGGGCTTTGTTGACCCCTTCGAAATACAGCATCAGCTCGTTATGCCGCTGGGTGTCGAGGGTCGTATGGGAGGAAAACAGCTCGGATAAGGCAGCGGTGTCAAAACGCAGGAGCTCTTCAAGCGAATAGTCGCTCGCGGCAAACAACTGCATATAGGTGTTCACCGTATTGCGGGATATCCCCAATACGAAACCTATCCGTCGGTTGCTGGCTCCGTCAAGATGTAAGGTTATTATCTGTTTCAAGTCCATCGGATCAAGTATGTTGGCCATGTCGCTGTATTTATGTATGGCGACAAGGTAATCCCTGATCTCTCAAAGTGGCACAAAACGAACCGTAATTGTTCCGCTTTATAATCTCGTCAACGGAACGTCCAAGATGATAGTGGCACCATTCGAACCGTAATGGCAACCATCAATATCAAACTAAAATGGCATCATTTGAACCGAAATAACTGGCATCATCCGACCGAAATGGCTGGCACCATTCGAACCGTAGTATCCATCACCTATTGGGGTTACATAGAAGGAACTTCCGCTAAAGAAAACAAGAGCGGGAAGCAGCTTGAATTCAAAGAGCGAAACATTCTATATAATACAAAGTCTGACAGCTTAAACTTTGTTGGAGAAACAAATGGATACATATTCCTTTATCATACAAAAAATAGAGAAACACTAATCTTTAATAAATCGGGAACAACTGGCTTAAAAATTAAAGATTCCTCACCTACTAAAGATGAAAAAGAGGCCCAGCGAAAACAAGCGCTGGAGAAAGTCAATGATTTTTTTGAAAAATTGAAAGGTAATTAGATGTCCATCAGAACATTCATATACAAAAATTGGAGAATGAACGCTTATAAGTGGGAGATTCTGTAATGATATATGTCCGTCAACTCTTTGGCAACAATAGAACGATGACAGGCCTCAGGATGCTCCTCAACACAAAAAAGAGCGACTTTATTTGCTCCAATATGATCGAGTTTCTCAAAAAAAGCCTCAAAGTTAAAATTCCTTAATATCCTGTTTTTATATTCTAAAACAAAAACTTGCCCTAATACCTGCCGCTCTCTTTTTAACTCACCTTTTTCAAGGTCGATCTCCTTTTGTAGTTCTCTAATTTCTGTGGTGGGTGCTAAATCAGGGATGTAGCCATAATTTATAGCTAGACTGCTCAATTTTTGTTGTAGTCGGTTACTATTTACAAAGGAATATTTTGCGCCCCTTACCCCTCTTCGTTGTCTTATATCGCAAAAAGTATCAATCTCATTCCTCGTGAGCTTGTCGAAAAATTCGCTTTCTGATGAATTGTAGACGCCAATGGTATAAAATTCCATAGATTACAAATATGCTTTCCGAGATGTCGCATTAACGAGGTTGCCGAACAAGTCAAATTCAGAAAGCCCTTTATTAAGCTCGTTAATGACTGAAGCTTGATCCTTTAAATTGCCCTTTTCGTCAATGTGCTTCAATAGAATCTTTTCGCTATTTAGAACTCGCCCTATGAGTTTACTACGATGACACTCGCCAGGCTTACTTTCACTGCACATTATCACGACACTTGCGTCGTTATTGTAGGCCGTTCTTAGCCTATCTACACCCTCTAAAAAGAAGCTTTTGGTTTTCACAACTTCATAGTCAACTTTACCCTCACTGTCATAACACGATGGGTCTTTCGGCCGGCCGCCGATACTATCGCCCATGAAGACATATTTGATACCATTGCGCTCTAAGAAAAACTTCAAGTCGTTTTGGTTGAAATGTGGATTAAATTTTGAATAGGGTTGCGATCGAACGTCAATAAGATAATCTACACTAAACTTATTAAGCAACGCAAGAAACTGACCTAGTGTTCTGTTTCCATGCCCAATTGTATAAAGTGGCAACTTTCCCATATGTCAAATTTACAAAAATTTATGACGTATACCACCCCGAAAGCTGCAAAGCACACCTATTCTCAGTTGCACCGTTAGTATCCCACCACCTAGCAAGTGATACTCTTAACAGCGTACCAGCGGGTATAACATCTATTGCGTCATCAAAGCCCACATAAGGCACACTTCTCCATCCGATAGATATTGGATAACTATATCGCACTTTGTCATAATAAATCCTTTTCGTTAAATCTTTATCGGATATCCAAAATCCGACCGAATTATTCGGAATATCACTTTTCTCAGAGATATAGCCACTTCCATTGTTTGTCCATCGCAATAAATTGTCAAATAACACGTCAGGGCTTCCTCGCCAAATAGTCGCGCCGCAAAGTTGAATAGTTTGAAGCATTGTTTTTTCCTCTTTAAGTGTGTCGACTAATTTCTTTGAAGTAATTATTATGTCCTCTATATGGGGCGGTGCCATATTCTTTCTTTCAACATATTCGATATCCCAAAACTGTCTAACTTCAAAATCCGTGTTCTTTGGCTGGTTATTCCCACCTGGATTCAACAGTCTGACATACTTGCCGCTTGTTGTTATCCCACCAACACATGCAGCGTTTTTCATATGTGTTTTTGAAACAATGATGATTCTTTCCATACTATTCATATTAATTCAGCATAGGAGACCGCCTGAATTAGCGAAATAGTTGATTAATTCACGGCTTATACACCTCATACATCCTGCCCGGTGGTACTTCTCCCCTGTTTTGGTAATGTACACCATGGCGTCCTTTTGCTGCGTATCCGTATGGGTTAACGCGCTACCCTCCGCAGCTGAAGCCGCAGGCAGTAGGAACCCCAATAGGAGGAAAAGGTAAAGGATGCGCTTACGCATAATGGTTGGTGTCGGTTTCTTTATTGACGGTTAGTACTTACTAAATTCGGTTATTGATTATATATAATTAATGATGCTATAGTTATATTTTTTAGGCCTATTTGGCTTACCATGGTTGTTGTAACATGCAAGGTAAAACATACGATTGAGAAATACAAATTTCGACAACCCAAAGGTAACCGAAGGTAGCGTGACGACATTACGGGAAACCGTAAAATGGTGTTTCATATCTTAATCTGACAAACTCGCGTCACACCCTGGCGAAGTCTACCGTTTTAGAAAAAAAGTGTATCTTAACGAAATCAATTAGTTATCCCTATTATTTGAACTGAATTATACACCCTACAAACCAATTTAAATGACTTACGCAAATCGTTCCGACCCCAAATTTGGCAAACGAGGCATCCTCAGACTCAGATTTGTTTATGGAAGCGATGAATGGGACTTTGGCTACGTTACCATTTATTTCATCCAGCAATTGGGTATTGGCCCTATATTAAATGAGCCCACCCCAGAAGGTATCGAACAACTTGAACACTTCCGCATTTTAGAACTCTGTGCGAAGGCAGAGAATTCGCGTGTGGAAATGACCGATTTTGAATTGGATGGAACGCAGACACTTTACTTCATTAAGGTAATGGATCATTTTTGCAACTTAATGATCCAACCCGACGGCGAATTACTGGCAGACGCCATGGTTGGTTATATCCGCGGGAAACACAGTCGCTTCGAAACCGGCAAAGCACTTATGGACTTTTATTTGCCCATCGCCACAGACATACTGACCGATTTTAAAGATCATCATAAGACCTCAGAAGATGGCGACCCGATACTTAAGTTCCTCTGGGATGAAAAAAAATAGCATTTGCGATTATAAAGTGCCTGTACTACCAGCGGGCCACCCCGGTGCTGTAAGCCGGGGTTACTTAATTGGGGTTGAGGAACGAACTTTAGTGAATGGATAGAATAATCAAAATTATTATAATTGTCTTTTGTGCCATCAAATTGACACTTCATTTGGTTGCAGATTTTCATTCAGGTTTTCAAGGAGACGAATTGCTTCATATAGAAACAGGGAATCATCTTGCGTTCGGATTTATGGAGTTTCCGCCAATAATTGGAATTTTGGCATTTATCCAAAATTTGTTCCAATCAGAATCTGTTTTCATACATCACATTTTCCCTCATATTGCTGCAATTCTAATACTCATTTTTGTAGCTAAAATCATTGTTGAATTTGGTGGAAGAACAAAAGCCATTTTTTTAGTTTTAATGTGCATCATCATTGCCCCGGCGTTTGGTCGTTCACACCAGTTATTTCAACCAGTTGTTTTTAGTCAGTTGTCTTGGGTGGTAAATTTCTACTTACTTACAAAATATGTTAAGTATCTCGACAAAAAATATTTATGGTATTTGACATTTACCACGGCATTGGCATTTTTGACTAAATATGACGCTGTGTTTTTCATTTTTGGCGTATCGTCATTGCTACTGTTTAATTCAATAAGACAAGCATTAATCAAACATAAATTTTGGTGGAATATTCTCGTTTTTATCTTACTAATAAGCCCTAATATTATATGGCAATACATAAATGACTTTCCTGTCTTAAAAATGTTCGACAGACTTTACGAGTAAAAATGAACTTATCCGATTTTCGCGCGAATGAAATACACATTTGACGTTAGGTTTAGGTATGACTGAGGCGGAGCTTGCCGATAATCTTCTCACCGAAATCGAAATTACACCGGATGAGATAACGGAATATAAGGTGAGATATCACCAGGATTACCTGGCCAAGTGGCTGGAGGACGAGGGCCTACCCTATTCGTTGGATGAAATTTGGCAAATCCGCGAGGAATGCATCAAGGAAATCGCGATGAAACACTGCGAACTGATGACAGACAGGCTAATCATGCGACCGTTCCGTGTCGAGGATCGCAAGAACTGGGTGTTGCTGCATGAAACATAAAACTATACAGGGATGCCATTTTCCTGTTATTTGTTTTTGAAAGACAGTTTATCTAAATTTGTATATGGCTATATCATTAGATCCACCGTTGAATGAGCAACAATTGATGATGTTGCGACTCTTCAAAAAGCCGTTGCCGGAGGCTGATTTTCAGGAATTACGTAAATTGGCGGTCAAGCTATTGAGCAAAAGGCTAGACGAGACTGTCGAAGCTTGGGAGGCCGAAAAAGAGATCGATAGTTCTTATTACGACGAATTGAGTAAAGGGCACTTCAGGAAATCGAAGCAATGAGATGCGGGTCGTAATCGATTCAAATATTCTGGTATCAATCATTGGGAAGAAAAGTAGATTGCGTGCCATTTGGGATGCTTTCCTTGAAGGTCGTTTCGATATGTATGTTTCTGAAGATATCTTGAAGGAATATGAGGAAATCCTTCAGGAACACGCTGCGCCGGGAGCAAACGAAATCGTATTGGAAATCTTCGCAGAAAGCCCAAATGTCCATTTCCAGCATATTTATTATACTTGGAATGTCATCACCGCCGATCCCGATGACAACAAATTCTTTGACGTTGCCATTGCATCCAATGCAACCTATTTAGTTACAAACGACCGTCATTTTGATGTTGTAAAAGAACTTCCATTTCCCAAAATCAAAATTCTTACATCGGAAGAATTCCTCGAACTCTTGGAAGTAGTTTAAACAGGTTCATTTCGTATATTTATGATACGTTTTGAAATAGGGAAGCGTAGAACTTCAGTGGCATGGATAAAACGTCGATGCCGGTTCTTCCCCACTTTTGGTGGTGACCCTATCATATTTCGTTTGGCCTGACCGTTCATATTTTAATGAATGCATCGAAATTCGTTTTTTTCAGACGGGGATCCCTTCAGGGTGGTATCGGTTAATAACCGGCAGGACGAACTGGGCATCTTTGTACAAAGTACAAGCCGATCGGCTGTTTGCCCGAACTGTTGCATCCCATCAGAAAAAATTCAAAGCTACTATACCCGAAAGCTGGCGGACCTTCCCGTGTCTGGTAAGGCATCCCGGATGTTCCTGCGCTCGCGTAAGTTTCATTGCCACCAAGATGACTGACCCTTGAAAATATTCACCGAACGTTTTGAGCGTATCTGCCGAACGTACTGATGACAGACTAATCATGCGACCGTTCCGTGTCGAGGATGGCAAGAACTGGGTGTTGTATGAGGCGGTTAGAAAACTATAAGTTTGGAAATTGTAAAGTTATAGGCGTATGAGACCTCTTTGGCATTGCCCGGAAATAGTTGTTAAATTAGCGTTTAAACAATAATGCAGTAAAATAAATGATTTCACCTTATAAGATTAACATATCTGACGAACGGTTGGCAGTCATTATGGCAAAGGTTAATGCCTACGATTGGAGCCAGATTCCTGATGCCGGAGGTTGGGCCTCAGGTGTTGGAATTGCCGATCTTAAGCGACTTGTCGACTACTGGCTAACCCGATTCGACTGGCGTAAGGTCGAACGGCGCCTGAATGAACTTCATCATTTTATGGCCGCTATCGACGGCGAACACATCCATTTTGTCCATGTGAAAGGTAACGGATCCAAGCCACCTTTGCTTCTTTTACACGGCTGGCCGGGCTCTTTCCTTGAATTCGAAACCATCGTCCATCCACTTGCTGCAGATGGGCATGATGTAGTTATACCTTCACTTCCGGGATTTGCCTTTTCCAGGCCTATTACCGGCATTATTGGTCCGCGCCGGGCGGGAGAATTAATGCACGGATTGATGTCCCGGCTTTTTGGCGATGCCCGTTACATTGTACAGGGCGGTGACTGGGGAGCTCACATTGCCAGCTGGATGGCTTACGCTAAACCTGAGGCCATGCTTGGTTTCCACCTCAATATGGTTAGTATCTATGCCGGGGATGTTGTTCCGGTCACTCCCGGAGAAAAGGATCTGTTCGCTCGTCGCACCGTTATCCTGGACTGGGAAACCGGGTATAATCATCAGCAGGAGACGCGTCCGCAAACACTGGGTGTCGCGCTGGCCGACAGTCCTGTTGGCGCCGCTGGATGGATTCTGGAAAAATTCGGGCAATGGGCGGACCTGCCCAAAGTTGCCGACGGAACTCCCGATATATGGAGTAAATTCACGGAGGAACAATTGCTGGCCAATATCATGCTTTATATTGCACCGTCTTCGGTCGTAACTGCAACCTGGATTTATCAGGGTAAGCGTCTGGAAGGCACTGACCATTTTCCGGCCGGGACCCATATCCGTGTACCGACTGGAGTGGCTGCATTTCCTGACCCTGTATTTCTACCTACACCGCGGTCCTTTGCCGAAAAAACCTACAACATCGTTCACTGGACTGAAATGAGTGTTGGAGGGCACTTTGCTGCGCTTGAGGAACCGGAACTCCTCCTGGCAGATCTCCGGAAATTTATTGCAACGGTATCAGGACGTTAAGGATGAAGGCTGAAATTTCTGGTTCTGAAGCGCGCCGCATCGCGCTCACCGCCCAAGGCTTTAATGCTTTATCCCGGAACAAGAGTGCAAGTGCATCAGATATGCAAAAAGTGATCGACCGGCTGGCCCTGTTGCAGATCGACAGCGTAAACGTTCTCGTCCGCGCGCAATACGTCCCGGTTTTTTCACGCCTGGGCTTGTACGACCGTACTGTGCTGGACGCACTGTTGACGAAGAAGCCCAGACGCTATTTTGAGTATTGGGGACATGAAGCATCATTGCTGCCTGTTGACTGCCATCCGCTGCTGCGCTGGCGTATGGCCGACGCCTATCAGGGAAAAGGAGTTTGGCGTCAGTTGGAAGCCTATGCTGGCGAAAAACGCGCCGAGGCTAACGATTTGCTGAAACGCATAGAGGCTGAGGGGCCTTTGGCGGCATCAGACCTGGCAGGGAGCAAAGCTTCCAAAGGCATGTGGGTATGGAGTGAAGCAAAGCACGCACTCGAATGGTTGTTTTGGGCCGGCTTAATCGCTGCTACCCACCGGCGGGGAAATTTCGAACGGGTATATGACCTGCCTGAACGTGTGCTGCCTGCAGCTATCCTTCAGCTACCCACGCCCGGCGACGTAGACGCGAAACGGGCACTGCTCGCACGTTCGGCGCGGGCGCTTGGCATTGCCACGGCCGATGAACTGCGTGACTATTACCGCATCCCTGCGGCAGATGTCAGGCTGCCACTTGAACAACTGGTTGAGGAAGGTACCGTCCTCCCGGTAAGGGTACGCGGATGGCGGCAACAGGTCTATTTATATAAAGATGCGCGTGCAGGCCGGGGCATTAAAGGCGCGGCATTGTTGTCTCCCTTTGATCCGCTGATCTGGCATCGCGCGCGAACCGAAAGGTTGTTTAGTTTCCGCTACCGGCTCGAGATTTATACACCGGCCCATAAGCGCGAACATGGATACTATGTGCTGCCATTTTTGCTGGATGGTGCACTCGTTGCACGTGTGGACCTGAAGGCCGACCGCAAGAACAGCGCCCTGATTGTCAAATCCTTACACACTGAAGCTGATGCACCAGCTCACACGATGGAGCTGCTAATGAACGAACTTCGCTTAATGGCATCATGGCTTAACCTTGCACGCATTGCTGCCTTCTGAAGCTGCAGACCGCATGAGCCCCAATACGAGGGAAAGGCAAAGGGTACGCTTACGCATAGCGATTGGTAAAGTGTTTATTTATTACTTGTATTCCTGCTTACTTCAGCTCGGGCCTTTTAGTTTATAACGCGGTGATGCGGCAAATTACAACATCGCTTTGAATTTTTGCAAATGGCAGCTAAAAATCATTACGAAGATAAACGAAGGAAACCTTGTCCGCTGTATTCAACAAGCCTATCCGCTTCCAGCGAAATCCGGAGTATGATCCCAATGCGTAAATCCATTGGTTATTAAGATAATATTCAATAACTTTGTATTATGGCTTTATTAACCATCAAAGTTCCGCAACACGCCAAATCCCGCATTACCGAGTTTGTAAAGGAGCTTGGCGGCGAGATTATCTCCGTGAAAAGGGAGTCGTCAGACGTCAAGAAGGAAGTACTGTTGAAGGAAATTGAACAAGGCTTAAGCGAGGCGAAGCAAATACGTGCGGGAAAAACCCAATCCTACACCATGGCTGACCTATTACGTGAAGAACAATAAAATACACTTAACCCCCTCTTTTTACAAAAAAGCAAAACGGCTGCTGAAAAAATACAAGACACTTGGCGAAAGCCTTGCTGCCCTGGAAGGCGATTTGCTTGAAAACCCGCGGATGGGGAACAGCTATGGTGCTAACATCTACAAAGTACGTGTAGCTGATGCTTCGAAAGGTACAGGTAAAAGTAGTGGGTTTAGGGTTATTACCTATTTGGTGAAAGAATCGGAAGATGGTACCAATATTTATCTCATTACCATCTTCGACAAACCTGAGGAAGCGTCCATCAAAAAGGAAGATGTTGTCAAGATTATAAAATCGCTGGATATATAGAAAGCGTAGAATTAATTTGGTATGCTCGTCTACCCATCGCTTGATTATGAACTTAACACCCAGGTACATTGTGGGTGTTGAGGAAAAAAAATGGAAAGCCCGTGCTGTGAGAAGTCAGCAGAGGTTTAATTTAGCTTATTGGGTTTTAAATAAGCATACGCAACCTATCCCCCACCATTGGTTATAAATAACTGTATTTGGTCTCGTCATTTGGTGGTTCGTAAGGAAATCACTTTTTTTGAGAAATTTATGTAAATTAATACAATATGAACACATCAAACATCATCTTAACCATTGTGGCAGCTATTGTGGTTATCGCCGGGCTAATGTTTGGGCTACCAAAGTATAAGGTTTGGCAACAGGAAATGTCTGGAAAAGCCCGATTAGCGGAAGCTACCCAAAGCAGACGGATATTGATTGAGCAGGCACAGGCAGAAAAAGAGGCGGCTGTATTACAGGCAGAGGCAATTAAAATTATGGGAGAGGCCGCACAGAAGTACCCGGAATACCGTCAACAGGAGTTTATCGGGGCATTTGGTGAGGCATTAAAAAGTGGCACTATTTCGCAAATTATCTACGTTCCTACTGAAGCTAATATTCCAATTATGGAGGCCGGTAGAAAGTTGGTTCCCTAGCCCGATCGCCCGAGGCGGGCATTGCCGAATCACTGGCCAGTTTGCACCGCGTGCCGGAGCGCGCAGAGGAATTTCATAAAAAGTTGCAGCTATTTGTTCATTCGAGATGCAATCCTTATTCATTTCACGCGCTGACTCCAACTTACCAGCATAAACCTGTAGAAAATGAAAAAAGCCACCCGACTGACGGAAGGCTTTATTGTATTCCTATATGAGATTTATTTCTGATTCTGCAGGGCTAAACGAACTTTACGCACGAAGTCAATAGATACCCAATGTTCAGAATGGTAAGGGAGAATGTGAATATTGGACAAACGGCATTTAAACTCTTCCGTACCTGCGGGTATGTTGTTTCTGTCTGTAATGATGCTCGGAATTGAGAAATCTTTTGGATTGACCTTATATTTTACGAAAAGTCTTCGATATGGCATAACCTCATTGAAGCATTTATAGTACACAAAATGATTACTGATTAAAGGGTTAACGGTTGCTTCTAAATCTTTTTCAGCAGCTACACCAACGAGAATATCAATTATTGGTTTCGCGGATAACCCTCGTACAGACGTACTTCCTATATGTTCAATTTCAGGATTAATAAATCCAATCAGCTTCAGCAGCTCATGCTTTATGTGCTCAAAATTGGCTGACCAATCTGGATTGTATTTCTCAAAAGTAATCTTCATTTCATTGCTTAAATTTCCAAGACCTGCTTTCGCCCTCTCCTATCCAGCTTAATACATGCTAATACTATGGCGTTCCGTTCGAACAGGAAAATTCTTCTTAGGAGTTAATTTACAGCAGGACATAGATACTTATCCCTAATATTTATTCTAAACCCTTTCATAAATGTAAAATATAGCCCCTCTCGCTCTTTTGCATCAGCTTGCCCGATGTTTTTAGAAACTACACTGGGTATTTCGCAGAGACTAGCCAGCCGCCATGGTCAAACCTGCTCTTTTTTGGCATTTTTCCAATTACGGAGTGCTTGCCATCGCAGGGGTTATAATGAACCTTCATTTTCCAACTCCTCTTTAAGCTTGTAGTATGTTTCGAGCTCCAGCCTTGCCGACATATCAGTATCATTATAATCGATTATTGCTAGAGGCGCCTGGGAGTCCGTGATTTCCACAAATTGAACAGACACCTGGTTTCCAAGCGGAACCTCCGAAGAATACCATCCATAAGCCTGCATCCCGTCATTATCCAGACTGTTGAAACTTATTTGGCAAGTTTGGTCATTTATCGAAAAGGTAACACCGGTAGTCCCCTTTTCAATGCCACCTGCTATTTGGTGATTATCATGGGTTAAAATAAAGCCCTTCATATAAGTTTGCGTTTTTTTAGATTAGCCTCAAGTTCTTTGAAAAATTCGAATTTGGTTTTCGGGGGCTTGATTGTTTTATCCTTGTTAATATACTGTGGTGGCGTAACATCGTCTATCTTTACAAATTTGACGTCGACTACCTCTCCTAATTCTTGTTAGCGTCATTCCAACTATAGTAGGTTTGTTCTTCGTGGTTAATTCCGCTTATGGTAAGACACGAAACGCCATCCTTTATTGTAACATTTATTATCGTCGACCCACTTCTTACACCGGCAAATATCTTGACGCCGTTTATATTGACTTGGAATCCCATCATTATATATATGCTATAATTGTATTATTTAGGCCTATTTGGCTTACCATGGTCGTTGTACCATGCAAGGTAAAACATACGATTGGGAAATACAAATTTTGATTAACCAGCGGGATGCACTTGATTTTCGATAAACATTTCTGGGTCAGCGATCACAAAAAACCCTAATAAAAGGTAAAGGACATGTTTACGCATGGTGAACGAAGATAAACGAAGGAAACCTTGTCCGCTGTATTCAACAAGCTTATCTGTGTGCAGCGAAATCCGGAGTATGATATTTTGATTAACAAGTCATCTTTCGTAAATTTGTTGATATGAGAACGGTAACATTGGAAATTTTGAATGAGAAAGCGATGAACCTCCTGCGTGATTTGGAGCAACTGAAGCTGCTGCGTTTCCGTAAAGATGCTCAACAAGCCTCCAAACATGCAAAAAAGAAGGTGACTTTTGACGCCGTTGCTATTGACACAACTGGCTTTAAGTTTGACCGAGACGAAGCGAATGAGCGGTAAGGTTTTTTTGGATACCAATATTTTAGTCTATTCCTATTCCGTATCAGAAAAGGACAAACAGCTTACCGCCCGTAAACTTATTAGCGAAACCGATTCGCATATCAGCACCCAAGTATTAACCGAATTGACTAACACGCTGACACGTAAGTTCAAACTTTCTTTTGACGAGGCGTTAAAGGCCATGAAAGAATGCTGTACAAATAACCATGTATTTGTAAACGACCCTGAGACAATAAATGGTGCTATTAAAATAGCAGATAAGTATCGTTTCTCTTTCTATGATAGCCTTATAATAAGTGCTGCACTTGAGTCAGACTGTAAGGTATTGTACTCAGAAGATTTGCATAACGGGCAGGTTATAGAAAAGAGGTTGACGATTACAAACCCATTCCTGTAGATTTATACCTTTGCAATTCAATCAGGCTCGCTTACCGTTCTTCGTACATAGCGACTTGACCACCGGCATCCAGATCGTGGATTTCATTGCCTACATCCTCTTGTAACCTCCCCTAAAAACAGCTACGCCATTAATCTGACGTACCAAGCTTTTGGTCGTTCGTCCCACTGATTGACCTTTTCGCTATCAAAGGAAGCGCCGTCGTTCATCACAAAACGGATCGTTTATCACAAAACGTGTTACAAATCGGGCCGTTCGTCACCGGAAAACAGCCGGTTGGTCACAAAAAAGGGACGCTCGTCACAAAAATTTGTAAATCCAACCGGCCTCGTATTCCACCAATTGTTTTGTTGCAGCGTATTTTTTAGAAGATTTGAAGACTTTTATATATTTGTTAATGGCCTATGGGAAGTCTAAAATTAAGATTAGTAAACTTGACCCAAACGATAAAGCTTCGATCGACAAAATTGCAGATTGGTACTTCAGCGAATGGAATACACCGATAAAAAAGACGATTGAAAGATTATCAAATCAACCCAGTTACGATACAATTTTTCAAGCAATATTGACTATTGATGGGGAATTAGTCGCAACAGGTGGGCTTTGTAACCATGTGAACATCTACAATAAACTTCCTGAATTGAAACAATTTAAACCATGGATTGCGTTGCTTTATACTCAACAGGAATACCGGAATAAAGGATTAGGGCGGAAATTGTTAGAATTCATTGAACGAAACGCGAAGGCAAATAAACTGAATAAGATTTATCTTTATACGTTTACGGCCGAAGCCTTTTACAAAAGTAATGGCTGGAAAGAAATAACAAAAGTTGATTATAAAAGCCATAAGACTGTTGTCATGGAAAAAAGTATAATCGAAGCATAGAAAAGCCAGTTGCCCATGTGAGACGTGTAAGCTTAAAAAAAAATGCCATAGCTCTCGCTATGGCATTTTTTTTATACGAAATTTTTATTCGGTTGGCAGTGCATATACTACATATCCCTTTGGCACACTGTTTTCACTATCGGCACCTTTGGGCAAGTTACCGGTAGAACATACTACAAGATATTGTTTGCCATTTGCTTCGTACATCGCTGGTATACCTTGAGGATCTCTACGTCCTACTTCTTTTTTCCAAAGCACATTGCCGTTATCAGCATCGTAAGCGTAAACCCTGCCGTCGCCGGCAGTGGCAAAAACTAGTCCTGATGCTGTTACCACCATGCCTTTTCGATTCGACCCGTTGGCAACTCCTGTGTCTTCATCACTATCAATGGTATCATCGTCGCCCAAGGGGACTTTCCATTTTATATCACCTTTGTTCAAATCATAGGCAACTATCCAGCTCCATGCGGGGGCTAAATCATCAGATATTGCCTCTCCCCAGTTGTTCTTTTCTTTATAAATAGCTTTGGGGCCTGTATAGCCCTCAGGATATCCCACATCTTTTTTGGGTGGAAAATCAGGAACATCAACGCCTCCGGAAGCGACAACCGGCCCGCTGGGCGGAGGAGTTGCCTGGGCTTGTTGGTCTCCGTTTCCACTTCTCCTCGCAAGCGTTCCGAGGTAGGCATATAAATTTTCCAGCGTTTCACCATCCACATGTGGCATGGCGGGCATGCGGCCTTTACCGGAAGTCACTGTCAATTTAAAAGCATCCAGCCCTCCGCTTCGATCCATGGCAAGTAAATTAGACCCCAAACCTTCCAGTCCTTTTTTGTCAGCGCCATGGCAACTCACACAGGTTTGTTGGTAAAAAGCCTCGGCTTTTGAAATTCTGTCGTTGGACATGCTGGAGTTATTACTTGCGGCTTCCCTTTTTATGAGTTTGTAAATAGAACCAGATTCTTTGGTTTGCACATATACGATTCCTTTTTGAGGATTCGCCGCTGTGTTACCATAATTAACCCCACCGGTAGACCCTGGCATGGCAATAGTTTCATATTTATCGGAAAGGGGCTGGAACATTCCCACTTTTGCCTTACTTATTCTTTCGACCAATTCCTGTCGCTTTTCGTCGCTCAAATAAGGACTTAGGTCATCTACGGTTACCGTCTGGCGATTGAACGGAGGTATAACCGTTGGAAATGGTTGGGTAGGCCATGATTGTTCATCGGGCATTTCACTTTGCGGCACAGGGCGTTCTTCTATGGGCCAAAGCGGTTCACCGGTTACACGGTCAAACACATACAAGAAGCCTGTTTTGCCAGCAACGGCCACAGCATCAACTTCCTTACCATCATGCTGAACGGTAATCAACTGGGGCGCAGCGGTTAGATCGTAATCCCAAAGATCATGATGTACGGTTTGGAAATGCCAAAGTCTTTTGCCTGTACGGGCATCGATTGCGATAATGCAGTTGCCGAACAGGTTGCTGCCATGCCTATCGGCACCATCAAAATCATAGGTGGGAGATCCGGTGGGAAAGTAAGCAATTCCGCGTTCAGCGTCGACAGATATCTCCCCCCAGGTATTGGTAGCTCCAACATACTTGTAAGCCTCTTCGGGCCAGGTATCATAACCGTATTCTCCCGGGAGCGGTATGGTATGAAAAATCCATTCCATTTTTCCGGTGATTACACTATACGCGCGTAGGTGCCCGGGACCGACAAACGGATTTTCACCGGGAGCGGAACCCACCATAATCAGGTCTTCAAATATATGTCCGGGAATTACAGGGGTCATTCTGGCCAAGGTCTCGGGATCTCTATCGACCCCCAATCGCATATCGGTATACCCGGGGCCGGTATCTCCGAAATCCATAATGGATTTCCCTGTATTGGCATCGATGGCCTGCATGGTATTGTTCAAAAATATAATCAGCCGCTTTTGACGCTTATCTTCACTTTGCCAGAAATTAATTCCACGGGTAATAATACCATCCAGATTCTCATGAATCCAGATTTCTTTCCCAGTAGTGGCATCCACGGCAATAACGGAATTATTCCGCCCCATCACGTACATCACATTATCGACGATGATGGGATTGAAGTTATAACTGGCATTGTCATAAGTGGGCACAACAAACGCCACTTCCAGCTGATTGACATTCTCTTTGGTAATTTGGGTAAACTCAACATATTTTGAATGATCGGGACCGCCACCGTAATCTTTCCACTCGACATACTGTTGTCGGAAAAGTGATGTAGAGGAATCTTTTTCAGAATTACAAGCACTCAAAAGAATGGTAAAGGCTGTTAGGACGTAAAGTCCAGGACGAGCCTTTTTAAAAAGTTGTTTTGAACGTAGCGACATGTTAATTTAGTATATAATTGTTTTCACTATTATCCGACGAAAGTCGGCGTTTGTTAATATTTGTTGTTCGTATGGCCGTACGGTCCATTTCATTTATATTCCGAGGATTGCCTCCCCCTTGTCGTCAGAATAATGCGAGTTGGCCGATGAGTGTGCACTAGTGAATTATTATATCAATACCTATTCATCCCATAGTATTGCCGAGCCTTACGGCCCGGCAATACAATATATACATTTATAGATTTTTTAAAATGCTTATTGCGGCCAATCTTTGGTTTGGGTCAACTCGGGGTTACGGTTTAACTCATCCCTCGCAATAGGAAGTAGACTCTGATAAGCCTGGAATGTTCCTGTTTTGTCCAGCAGATTAACCCTTTTATACCGCTTTGTGCCGGTTGCTACATCTTTAATAACATCGTACGCATAAATTATGGTATTTTCGGTTTCCGTAGCTATCCCCCAACGCCTTACGTCAAAGAAACGGTGCGCCTCAAACGCAAGTTCAATTCTTCTTTCATGATAAATTCGTTCTCTCAACGCTTCCCCGGTAAGTGTGGCCGGAAGGTCGGGAAGATTAACACCTGGCCGGTGTCTAACTTTATTGACGTATTCTCTTGCGGTAGCTTCATCACCCAACTCAAATTTAGCTTCGGCATAATTCAAATAAATCTCAGCGAGCCGGAAAAATGGAAACTGTTCTTCTCTTGGTGTTGATCCGTTGATAGGGCCTTCAGAAGGCATAAACTTCTTTATAACGGTGTTTGTCCTGGGATTGTCACCGTTCGTTTTCCACGAATCATACCCATATGTAGTACCATCTTCAGATACCCACATTTCAAATGTCGTCGTAGGTGCACTTGGCGTAGCCCCGGGGTTAAATACGGAGCCATCGTGAATAATTGTCGCCTCCAGCCGCGGATCCCTGTTCGCCCACGGATTGTTTGGATCATACCCTGATAAGGGGTTAACCGTTCCATCCGGCAGATAGGGTGGTTGCCCGTTGGCCATTTCATACGCATCAGTGAGGTTTCCGGAAGGCCCGCTGCTACCCCACCAACCGCCATAGCCCCCGAAACGACGATTTAAATGATCGGCCGTCCAGCCGTGCCCATTGGATGACGAAAAGCCTCTTGAATAGATTACTTCATTTTGTACATCGCCCTGTTTCATTTCAAAAAGCGCTTGGTAATCGGGATACAGCTCATAACCGCTGCTTAGCAGTGCTTCGGCAGCATCAGCGGCTTTTTGCCATTTTTGGAGATCCTTGGCAGGGTTGAACAAAGGAGACGCGGCATACAGATAGGTACGGGACAGCAGCGCTTTACAAGCATCTCCGGTAGCCCTTCCATAATTAGGATCAGTTGATAGATACCTATCAGGGAGGTCAGGTAACGCTTCCGTTATATCCTTTTCAATAAATGCAACGCATTCTTCGAAGGTGTTTCTTTTGAACGTCGCTTCGTCACCCAATTGATAAACCTTATCTACAATAGGAACGCCACCAAACCGTTCAATAAGATTGAAATAAAGAAAGGCCCGCAGAAATTTTGCTTCTGCTACCATCCTGGCTTTATTAGGCAAATTGACAGTAGTTGTATTCATGTTTTCCAGGAAAACATTGATCTTACGCATATATTGATACGCTATGTTCCAATTGTACAGGTAACCGTTTGATTCTGCCCAAAAATCCCCGATAGTTGCTCCCAGTTGCCCGACATTGTCGGAATTGTAGGTGTTGAGTTTAAAAAGGTCGCCACCGCAACAGGCAAGGCTGTTATAAAGTTCATCGGTGTATTTTCCATACGCCCCACTTACGTTGAAACCGTGAACTTGGGAGTTATAAAGTTCGTTGTGGTACGCCTCAATGAGTTTTTGATCGTTCCAGATTGCCTCATCTGCAAGACGGTCCTGGGGTAAGATATCCAGCGCGTTATTCTTACAGGACACGCTGAATATCACAACTGCCGCTGCCGCTAGTATTTTTATTGCTTTCATCGTTATAGTTTTTAAAATTGTAGATTAACACCAAAGCTTACAATCCGCAATGGCGGATACGTTGTAAAACCTCCGGACAGTTCAGGATCCCTCCATGTAATCTCTTTGGACCATGTTAATAAATTCGTACCGTTAACAAATGCGCGTAGACTTCCAATACCTATTCTCTCGGTAAAACCACCACTAAATGTATAGCCTAACTCAGCATTTTTTAGCCTCACGAAGGTAGCATCATATAAGAAAAAGTCTGTGGTGCCGGGTTGCCAGTCATTGGCGCGCGGCATAGTAGCTCCCTCTTGGTTTTCAACGGTCCAGCGGTTATTGGCTCTGTAATTCGTGCCATTGTCGAGGTCCGCCAAACCAAATTCGTCAATAGTGCCGTCATAAGTAAATGCCTGTGCTTGCCCCTGGAAAAACAGGGTTAAGTCGAAACCTTTGTATTGAAAATTGGTGTTTAAACCAAGCACATATAACGGCGTTGGCGACTGGTTAGTTATATACCGATCGTTTCCGTCGATTAGGCCGTCATTATTTAAGTCAAGTACTTTGATGTCTCCCACGCGGGCCCCGGCTCCATGCGGGTAGCTGTCCAATTCTTCTTGCGTATTGAATATTCCGTCAGATTTGTAATAGAGACCCGCACCGAGCGGCATCCCGGTGTTTCTTTGATATTCCTGCGCAGGTGGCACTTCGTCCATATAGACGATCTTACTTTTGGCATAAGCCACGTTTCCACTAACTAAATAGCTAAATTCTCCTACCGTGTTGCGATGTGTCAAGGTCACTTCAAATCCGTTGGAACTCACTTTGCCTATGTTTTGATCAGGGATGTCGGGGAAGCCAAATACCCCGCTAACCGAGAGATTGGCCTTGCGGAGAATGTTTGCCCTCTTTTGGTTAAAGTACGTAACGTCCACATCCAGCATTCTGTTAAATAACGTAGCGGCTACGCCAAAGTCTAACTTTTGGCTGACCTCCCAGGTAATAAACGGATTGGGGAGAACACTTGAGTAAACACCTGGTACGGTAGCGCCACCCAAAACATAATTATGTCCCAATTCGAAAGCCTGCAGGTATTGATAGGCATCCACCTGGTCATTACCAAGCTCGCCATACGAAGCCCTAAGTTTTAAATGGTCGACAAAACTTACATTGTCCATGAAATTTTCGTCTGACAATATCCATCCTGCGGATACCGTAGGGAAGAATCCATATCTTCTCCCTTCAGGAAAATTCGGCGACCCATCAGAACGGAACGCAAACTCCAGCAGGTATTTGGACTTATAATTATAGTTAAACCTGCCCAAAAGGCTATTGTATGCTCCACTAGAAGCGTTACCTCCGTTGCCTAAATCTTCTGGTCGGGTACTCCCTGCATCTATCTGTGGAAGTGCGGGACTCAGGTAATTTTTGCGGGAGGCTGATGCATTCGAACTAGAACTCCGCTGTTGCTCGGCACCTACCATGGCTGCGATATTATGATTCTCGCCAATTGTAGTTGCATAAGATACCCTTAAGTTCACGAGGGAGCTAACCCATCTGTTGTAGCTATCGTTCACCGATATGGGGGTACTCGCATCTATACGGTTATACTCCCCGGTTTCCACATCGTATAAATGCCAGTAATGGGGTTGAGAAAAGGATTTATAGAACTGGTTTCTCAAGTCATAATTGTAGGAAGCATCCAATACGAGCCCTTCAACATGAGGCACTTTAAAGGATGCAGTAAATGAAGTTGTTATGGGATCATTTTTCCATTTTTCGTATCCCTTCCGGTTTGAAAGAAGCGGACTGTTATCGAAACGGCCACCAGCCAGTAGCCCGTTAGGATATATTGCCGTTACGGTTGGATTCGCTTGTATGGTGGTTACAAAGTCGGTACCGTTTGATCCGGTTCGCTCGGTAAACACGCCAGCGATGTTAGCACCTACAGTTAAATACTGTGATAAATCCGCATCAACTCTTACCCTGGCATTATATTGGTCGTAGTTGTAAGGTTGATTACGATAATTGCTACCCTGGGTGGCATATCCGAATGACAGCATGTACCTAACGCTTTCCGAACCGCCATTGGCCTGAAAATTAGCCCTTTGCTGAGGTGTATTTTTATTTAAAGAGACATCTGCCCAGTTAGTATTCGGATATACAATGGGGTCGGACCCGTCGCGGTATTTTTGGATCTCCTCGGCTGTCTTATACGGCGCGCTTCCCAGGTAAGAGTTAGCTTCATTCATCACCTCAGAAAAAAGCACCGCATCCATCATCTCCGGAACCTTTGTAGGATTAGTGAGACCATATACGTAGGAGAAATTATACACGGGTTTGCCGCTAGTGCCCGATTTGGTCGTCACTAAAATTACCCCATTGGCGGCGCGTGCACCATAGATGGCCGCCGAACCGTCTTTCAATACCGTTAAACTCTCTATATCCTCCGGATTAAGGGTTGAAAGAATCTCAGAACCACGCGGTACTCCGTCAACTACAACAAGGGGATTGTTATTGCCAAATGTACTTGAACCTCGAATTACAATGTTCAGATCCTCTGAACCGGGCACTCCGGAACGCTGATTAACAACAAGGCCGGGGAGTCTGCCTGCCAGGTTTGTTGAAACGTTCACGGACTGGCTTTTCGTAAGTTCTTTGCCACTCACCGTTGATATTGACCCCGTAAGGGTTTCCCTTTTCTGCGTGCCATAACCCACCACGACCACCTCATCCAGGCTTCCGGTAGTGGGCAATAACCTGACATTCATTACTGCCCCGGTAGCACTAATTTCCTGGGTGTCGAATCCGATGGAAGAGATAACCAGGGTCGTGTTTGCTTCAACATTGATCGTGAACTTTCCATTGGCGTCCGTTACCGTGGTAACGCTTCCATCCCTGGTTTTCACCGTGACACCGGGCAGGGGGTTATTATTGTCATCCACTACGGTACCGGTAACGGTAATGGGGGCGGATAAATCACCCGCCGGCAGCATGGTGTTAAATCCGGACTTATCCCTTATTGAAGCTTTCGGGCTGGCTGCGCTGCCAATTGCCTGAAGGGACACGGGCAGCATGAGAAAGGAGGCGATGAACAGCCTTATACATGCCTTGTTTCTGTCGCGGGAACTCATCCGTTCCTTTGATAAGATATATTTTTTCATAAATTTATAAAGTTTTGGGTTAAAAATGTCTTGTTAACTCAATACACTGCCCCCTCGCTGCGTAAGGCAGCGGTAAGGACAGAAGCAGTTAACCGCATCCGGGCTTCCAACTTGGTGCGGTTTTTTTTATTCTTTGTCTAAATTCCCGTCATCACAATTTATTTTAAAGTGGTTAAATAATCACTGTTATCCGACTAAAGTCGGAGTTGTTTACATTTAACTGTTTTATGGGTAACGCAGATCATAAAATTGGTAACAGCCCCCTTCCAGTGTCTCCTTGGTGACCTTCCTGCCGTTTTCATCCTTGGGATGGCAACAGAAAGCAACGATCTCATCGCGCAGCACCTTGGCCTGTCCCTTTTTCCGGTAATGTATGCGAAGGGTTTCCCGGACCATGTATACCTCGTTTTTTTCGATATCCAATAAAATTCTACGTTCAATTAAAGTGTAATTAATTAGCCACTTAAAAACGGCATGTTAGTAGTTGTTCATGTCTGAAAAATGACAAACTACATATCATCAAATTTGTCGGGAACTGGTGCCACCAACTGAAGACCTTTCGCATCAGACGCCACCCCTCCCTTTGGCACTTCTATTCCCGCAGCCCACACAATAGCATTC
>Ga0182739_1001671_pt1 | contig 22315 bp, 17 predicted proteins | sample eDN5th30CBELigBY_FD_128873 | JGI IMG/M metagenome (GOLD analysis project Ga0182739, IMG submission 128873) | Enriched backyard soil microbial communities from Emeryville, California, USA - eDNA 5th pass 30_C BE-Lig BY (version 2) (version 2) | ecosystem: Environmental > Terrestrial > Soil >...
AGACAGGGCCTCCGGGAGAAAAAATTTGACATTCCCACCGCTCCCTTCCACCCTATTCCCATGATTTATCTGGATAACAATGCGACCACAGAAATCGATCCTGATGTTCTGACAGAGATGCAGCGTGTTGCCCGCAGTGCCATAGGCAACCCGGGAAGTCGGCATCTGGCAGGCCGACGGGCTCGGCAGGTGCTGGAAGATGCCCGAGAGTCCATCGCACAAATTCTACACGCTCTTCCGGAAGAAGTCGTATTCACTTCCGGTGGAACCGAGTCCAACAACCTGGCCATCACGGGGCTGGCAGCCAATCACACGGGCACGGTCCTGCTGCCTCCTGGAGAACATCCCTCCATTGAAGAACCGGTCCGCAGGCTTGTACAGACCGGCTGGCAACGGCAGACAATTCCATTGAATGCTCTGGGACAATTCGATCTCTCCGCTGCCGAACTGCCCCCGCTCGACCAGTTTGGCCGATCATGTGCCCGCGTCGAAAAGGTTTCATTTGATGAAGGATTGAATACCGCGAGGCAAGTTCGCGACAAGATTTACAAAAACGCTCTAAACGGGGTTTCTCTGGTGACGTCGATTCTGGCCCATAATGAAACCGGAGTCATTCACGATCTGCAACCACTCGCCCGGCATTGTCTGCAGCAGGGTGTGCCGTTTCATGTTGATGGTGTGCAAGCCGCAGGGAAAATGGAAGTCAACTTCGAGGAACTTCCGGCCACCACATTGTCCGCCTCCGCTCACAAATTTCATGGCCCTCGCGGGATTGGAATTCTACTGGTCCGAAAACGGACCCGCCTGACCGCACAGCTTGTCGGTGGATTCCAAGAGCAGGGGATGCGTCCCGGAACGGAAGCGGTCATGCTGGTTGCTGGGATGAATCTGGCACTTCAAAAGTGGTTTCAGCAACGCGAAGCCCGCCGCATTGTGCTGGAATCTCTCCGAAATCGGCTGCAGACCGGATTGATGCAGGCTTGTCCCTGGGCGGTCGTCAATGGAGATCAGGCACATCGCCTGAGCAATACGCTGAACATTGCCTTTCCCGGCTGTGATGCGGATGCCCTGCTGATTGCATTGGATCTGGCGGGTGTGTGTTGCTCCCTGGGGAGTGCCTGTGCCAGCGGATCAAATGAACCTTCTCCGGTCCTTGTGGCAATGGGACTGACCGAAAAAGTCTATCGTTCCTCACTCAGATTAAGCCTGAGCATTCACAATACAAACGCGGAAATCGATCAAGCCATCGCGATCATCAGTCAGACAGTGCAACATTTGCTTGCTTTGAAATCCACTCCCGTACCGGACTGATCTCCGGGATCTTGCTGGCCGCATGCCTTCCGGAGAAAGACATGCTGACTGGATTCGTGTCACCGGCTCCAACTTCAAAATTTCAGTACCAGAATCGGGAAGGCTGTCTTCAACGGGCTTTGCAATTTACACTGGCGCCCTGTCAGGGCTTGGTTTTTGGGGTGCGTGATCGTGAAGCGTCCTCCGTTGTCGGACCTTGCGTGAAGAGTCTGTCCGGAAAGAAGCTTTGTCAGGTGAGATCGAGCGATTTGTGTTCTGACAAGGAAGCCGAAGCAGGCGAATCCCAGGGATTCGGCGATGCAGGCTGACGAAGCTCAGAACGCAAAGACGCCGATCGCAGCACAAATTGACCTGTCCGGACAGACTCTAAGACTTCCCCTGAATTTTAGAGTTGACAAAGCCCTGGTGTTGTTTTTGCTCCTTATTCTGCCATTCGAGATTGCACAGTATTCATGCCGACTCTGAACCACACACAACTGTTTGCCGTGGCCAATACGATTCTTCAAGGGGCGGGAGTCTCCGAATCGGAAGCCGCCATTATTGCAGGTGAACTTGCAGACGCGAATCTGGTCGGACATGACAGTCATGGCATTATGCGGCTGGTCCAGTATGTCGACTTCATTCGCGATGGTTATGCCCATCCGGGAGCGGCACTGGAGGTGGTCAACGAAGGCCCAACATTCGCCGTGATCGACGGGCATTTCAATTTTGGCCAGGTCATTGCCCGGTCCGCCTTGCACATGGGAATCAAGAAAGCACAGGAACAAGGAACCGCCACGATCCTGATTCGCAATTGCAATCACATTGGCCGGCTGGGAGCCTACACTCATGAAGCCGCACTCGCAGGCATGGTGGCCATGATGGCGGTGAATGCTCCCGGACCGGGAGGGGTTGCTCCGTTTGGAGGAATGGAACGGCGATTGGGAACCAATCCCATCAGTATTGCCGCCCCCGCCGGAGACGATGCACTTGTGCTCGACATGACTACCAGTGCCACTGCCGAAGGCAAACTACGGGTCTCGAAACAAAAAGGGGAAATGGTCTCCGAAGGTCTGGTGATTGACGGTTTTGGAAAGCCTTCCTGCGATCCCAATGCGTATTACAATACCCCGCTGGGCTCGATCCTGCCACTGGGGGGAGCACTCATGGGACACAAAGGGTTTGGCCTGTCTGTGATGGTGGATGTGCTGTGTGGAATTTTATCCGGAAGTGGTGTCTGCCGGACGGATCTCCCTCGAGGAGCCAATGGAGTCTGGTTGCATCTGCTGCAGATCGAACGATTCATCCCGCGGGCAAATTATGATGCATGCATGCAGACGTATCTGAAGTCCATCAAAGAATGTCCGCGATTGCCGGGAGTGGATGAAATCCTGATGCCCGGAGAAATTGAACAGCGCAGACGCGCACAACGCCTGCAGACCGGCGTCGAACTCCCAGCAGAAACCTGGCGCCAACTCCGGGAACTGGCAGAGTCGTTGCAGGTCTCGATCGAAGAATTTGCTATCAAGTAGAGACACCGTTGTTCCATGTTTGGCAGATTGATCCAATGTGACGTCCGGGGGAGAAGAAAAAAAAGAGAAGAGAGCGGAAAATCAAAGGGGGTGCATGTCCCCTTCCTCTCTCTTCATCTCCATCAAACCTGGAACTGCCGAGCGATCGTTTCAAGCTCTTATCAGGCAATTCATCATGCGGATTGGCGTGATCAGCGACACTCATGGCAGTGTCCCCAACATCATGCAGGCCCTGTCCCTGCTCGAACAGCAGAATGTTTCAGTGGTCCTGCATTGCGGGGATATTGTTTCCCCGGGAACGATTCCGTTGTTTGCGGAATGGCCCACTCATTTTGTATTCGGCAACTGTGATACCGATCTGGCTGATCTGCGACTGGCGATGACAGAAGCGGGGCAGACCTGCCATGGACGATTCGGAACGCTGGAACTGGACGGTCGGCACATCGCACTGATTCATGGCGACGATGCCCGCCGTTTTCAGGAGACCATTGATTCCGGCCTTTATGACCTTGTCTGTTATGGTCACACACATCACTATGAACATCATCACGTGGGAAAAACGCTGGTTTTGAATCCGGGAGCAGTTTATCGAGCCCATCCGCATTCGTTTGCGGTTGTGGACCTGTCGACCATGGAAGTGACTCAAGTCCCGTTTTTCGCCCATGATTAACAGCCTGTTGAAAAATATAACCTTTCAGCCAGACAGAAATATCCGGTCCGCGTTCCCTCAATGGATCAGCACCGTCTGGTGGCACAGACATTTCTGTCTGTGCGTTTTTCAACAGGCTATTGCAGCAATCGCTGGAGCAAGTCCGGTCACAAACCGTTCATGACAGCGGATTGATAAGTCGTGCGGACGAATTCGAGATCCGCTGCATTCACTCCCCAACGATTATTGAAAAGACATTCGCATGTCAGACATCATTCATATTGCCATTCACGGGGCAGCTGGGAGAATGGGGCAAAGGCTGGTCGCCCTGGCTCATCAAGATCCCGATTTAAAAATTGTGGCCGCCTTGGAACGCCCTGGCAGCCCCGCGCTCGGCAAGGACGCGGGAGAACTGGCCGGCATCGGGGTGATTGGCGTTCCCATCACGGCGGAACTGCATGACCGAGTGGACGCAGTCATCGATTTTTCTACTCCTGAAGCGGCTTTGCACATGGCCGACGTGTGTGGCAAACGCCGCATTCCACTGGTAGAAGCCACCACCGGACTGACACCGGAACAGAAAGAACAGATTCTCAGCACCGCTCAAGAAACCGCTGTCGTATTTTCGCCCAGCATGAGCATGGCCGTCAACCTGGCGATGAAGCTGGTTCGTGAAGCTGCCCAGGCTCTGAAAAATCTGTCCACCGGAGTCGATGTGGAAATCGTCGAACGGCATCATCGATATAAAGAAGATGCTCCCAGCGGAACTGCACTCAAATTTGGGCAGATTGTCACAGACGAAATGGGGCAAACGGAACATGTGCATGGCCGTCACGGACAGACGGGTCAGCGGTCGCAAAATGAAATCGGGTATCATGCCTTGCGGACCGGAGACAACGTAGGAGAACACCAGATTGTCTTTGGAATGCTGGGGGAAACGCTCGAAGTCTCCGTTCGTGGTCACACCCGAGACAGTTATGCTTACGGGGCACTGGCTGCTGCCAAGTTCGCTGCCACACATCCTGCAGGCCTGTACACAATGGCCGATGTCCTTGGTTTATAAAGCCCTGGATACGATTCTGATACAGGCAAGGAGAATTTGAAAAGCCCCCTTCTCAACCAATCAATTTGAAGGTTTTTTCGTGCCGCGACCAAAGCCATTCAATTGCCGAAGGATTTCTTCCCACGAGCGGATCAGGTCCAGTTTCCGCCAGGTTTTTTCGTCAGGCTTGAGTTGCGGCCGGTCCCGATTGGGCCCATCAGGTGATCCTGACGAGTTTTTTGCGTAGGGCAATGCTAACTCTTTTGTAATGCCCAAGAAATTGACATTTGCACGGAATGTTTGAGTAAAATATGGGTAAAGCGGAAGTAAGAGTCTGTTTGAATTGCAGATTTCTGTCTGCCTGCTTGCCCTCCCTCCTCTCCTGCGCGGAGTCAACGATGTTCTCACCCCCTGCTGCCCCATGTTGTCAACAATCCAGGTTTTCTTGTCGTAAGACGTCAAAATTGCTTCCCGCAGTGATCTGCTTGTTGACCGGATTTGTGTTCCTGACTGAAACCCCGGCAGTGGTCGCACGGGGAAGGTCTTCTCGCGGGGCTGTGAGCCGCATGCGGTCGATGCAGGCCAAGCAAAAGAAGCAGACTGTTCAGACATTGCAGGCTGAACTGGCCGCAGCACAGGCGCTGCTCAGCAAAGCCGAAGCGGAACTTTCCACGGTTGGGCCAGCGCTTCAAGCGGCAAAATCGCAACTGGAAACAGCCAAAGAACGAGAAGCCGCTCAACAAAAGAAATCCCATGAAGCCGCCCAGAAGCACCATGAGCTGGAAGAAAAGTTACTGGCTGAACAAGGTCCCGATACGCCGGTTGGAAAAGCTCAAAGCGAATTGGCATCAGCTCAGTCGACGCTCGATCAGGTGATTCATGGCATCCTTTCCTTGCCCGCCCACCCAGCCGGGGTGACGGAATCGGATCTCGCCAATGAGCGTCTGAATTTGAAAGCGGAACAGAAAGATCGCTTGAAGAAAGATACTGCCTATCAACAGGCGGTCGAGAAAGTGGAAGCTCTGAGATCACATGTGAATGAGCAGCGCAGGAAGTTTTTCGAACAAAATTCCGAGTGGAAAGAATCTCATGAGTCTCGTCAGACGATCGCCCAGGAACTCAAAGCCCTGGAAGAAAATCGGAAGTCTGCAGCTTCAGAAGTGGCCCAGGAGATGCGTCAATTCAAGGTGGCCCAATCCGCCATGGCCAATGCGCAGCAAATCATTATGGTGAGTTCCATCCAACTTAGCGCCCTGGGCTCTGCTCCGAAAGCCCCGGCGACAGCGCATTAACGCCGTATGGTCCGAATACTGCCTCGCGGTATTCAGCTTTTCATCAAGTGAATCTTTTCGACGCGGGCACATGATCGACCAAACGGGTCCAGTGCATTGTCAATTAAAAAAAATTCGGGTAGGGCTTAACGCAAAGTCCGACAACGGAGAACGTTTCGCGATCACGTACCCCAAATCCAAGCCCTGACAGGGCTCTAGGTTTTGGTCGATCGTTTGCGGTCTTCGGCTGCCCAGAGTGACTGGTAGACTTGATCGATGGCATCGACTTCTCGTTCAACGGAGAAGTGATCGAGTACGAACTGGCGTCCATTCCGCCCCATGCTTTCCAGGCGAGCAGGATCGGACATGCAGTCTGCGAGGCGGGCAGTGATTGCTGCCTGATCTTCCACGTCAACCAGCCAGCCATTTTCTCCGCTCACAATCATTCGGGCATATTCACCGGTCTTTGTGGCCACGACAGGGCTTCCCGTGGCCATTGCTTCCAAAGGAACAACTCCGAATCCTTCGTACCGCGGAGTGGCTGCCACGAGCGACATTGCCTGAAAGACTTCGGGAACTTTCCAGTACTTCACTTCGCCCGTCCAGATAAACCGGTCTTCAAGACCTGCCTGACGAATCTGACTTTGAAGATCTTCAGCAAAAGCTGTGAACTGCGCGGTGACCAGCCCCACAATGAATGCCTTATATTGAGGGTATTTGGGAAGCAACTCGATCATCGAACGGACAAACAGATCCGTCCCTTTTTCGGGACGAATTCGACCGAAAATTCCAATCCCCAGAAAACCGGGATGTCCCAGTGCGGCCATCAAAGCCGCTTTGGATGCGGGGGGACAAAGTCGCTGGCAGTCGACTCCATGAGGAATGATGGCGTCAACATGTTTTTTGAACTTGGCTGCATCAGCACTGGTGGCAATCACCGCATCCATCTGCGAAGTCAACAGGCGTGGAAAGATCGAAGCTTCCCGTTTGGCAGCTGCCGTGAGGACGAGGATTAACGGACAACGCAACAGCTTTTTAAAGAGGATTCCCCAGAACATTTCGTAATTACGTCGCGCATGCCAGATCCGAGGGCGGCCGTCGGCAGTAGGGACTCGGCAGACCCGAAGGGCTTTCCATAACGAGACCCGGCCTTCGACATCGGCCCGATACGAGATCATCAGCGTGGAATAGCGTTTTTTCTGGACCTGATGCACGTTTTGCGCAGTGGAACTCACTCCGGTAATACGATGGTGAAGGTCCTGGATGACGATCGAGATGGTTTCAGGTTTACGATCCGACAACATATTCAGCAGTGTCCCACAATTCAGCAGTGTCCCACAAGCTCGGCGATTGAAGGCCTGGCTCAAGCCGCCTTACATGACGATTCATTGGAATTGACGATACCAAAGGGTGTCCACGTCAGACGTTCGACGCGAACCTTTTCTCGGATCGCGTTATTGATCGCCCAGGCCTGCGGCGTGTCGTAACTGCGTTTGTGATCCAGATGCAGGCAGACTGCGGAATAACGAATCTGCTTCCCGCGAATTCCGAGATGAAAAAGACGCTCGCCCAGTTCGCGATCCTCGCCCCCATATTGCATCCGTTCATCGAACCCATTCACTGCAAGGAGATCGGCTTTCCAGCCGGAACTGTTCGCCCCATTCCACGACGCACGAGTCGTGGTCATGGTGTCCAAGAGACCAGCCAGGATGCGAGAACGTGTACAGCGGATTCCCCGAATAGTCCACGGTTGCCCTTGGGATCGTAGCCACCCGAAATCGAAGGCATCGCCGGATTGAATAGCGGCCTCATCGATCTTCCTGCTCACATCCATCGTCAGCTTGAAATAGCCGGCAGAGAGAACCAGTCCTGGTGAAGCATACCGGGCATGTGTCGCCACAAGATCATTCCGAGGGACGCAGTCACCATCAGTAAAGATCAGGTAATCGCAGGGAGTGGCCTTGATGGCGTGATTGAGAATTTTCGTTTTACGAAAACCAACGTCCTCGTGCCAGACGTGACGAATGTTCAGTTTTCGCCGCTGCCGAAATTCTTCGATCACTTTTTTTGTCGGAGTGCCAGAACCATCATCAGCAATGATAATTTCGAAATCGGCATAAGTCTGCTGTTCATATCCCCATAAAACGCGAGAGAGCCAGTCCGGGGAATTATAAGTCGAGATGATAACGCCAATTTTCATGGAGCAGACTCGGACGAATTCTGGGAAAAAGAAAGGTGAGAGTCAGGCAGCAGCCAGTCGATGAAATGAATCAACTGGCACGATTCAAGACACGCCTGCGAACACTGTCCGTCATCCGGCAAATTCGAGAATAGCCCTTGATGAATGGATTGTCGTGATCACGTTGTAACGGGCGATCTCCAACCGCGGACTCAAATTGCGGAGCATGAATCGCAGGAAGCGGGTAGACGCCATAGCTGGCAACCTTATGATTCCATGTTCGACACATCATCGCATCCATTGCGACATGAATCTTCTCACAATATGGAATCATCGTTTCTGCCGCGGAACGAGAAATAATATAGGCACCCGCAGAATAGGGGACTTTTTTAAATCGGATGAACTGATGGCCGGTGGGCAGCGTATCAATCACGTCATACCGATACGGCTTATGTTCGAGAGCGCTGAGCTTGATCAGCCTGGCTTTACGATAGGTGAAACAGGATCGAACGATCTCATCCAGGTTTGGTTCAAACGCCATATCATCTTCAAAGATGATGTAATAATCGTCTGTCGAATTCAGCAACTGTCGCCAAAGTTGCAGATGACTCAACGAACAGGCCAGTTCCGTGGGCTTCATCGCACGGCCATGTCGCCAACGAGAAGCAGCTTCACTGTATTGATGGGGGACGTCCTTGATGTCATCGACCGTGACCCATGGAAAGAAATTCAGATCGATTTTCGCCGCTTCAGCTTGTGACGCCATCCATTCGAATCGTGCGGGAGCTAATGTTTTATGTGCAATCGTATGATAACTGTACTTTGGCATTTTATCACTTTTTAAAGTACGTCCGCGTCGCAGAGAATCAGTTGAAAAAGTCTTTTTGCAGTTTTTCAGAGTCAACGAAGCACTCGTGTGTTGACTGACCGTTGAGCGTATTCCGCGCACCAGAATATCGCCAAAACTTATGGTTGATGTCATCTTGTAAATCACACATCCAACAATGGCGTCGGAAGGGTATCCGGCAATGCAAATTGAGCACAAGATCAATTTGGACGGTTTCATGGGCGCGAATGCAGGACGGGAGTTGCAGAACGAAGCTCGTGAGGTCTCCCTTGTATCTTGAAAGAGTCGGCGTCATCCATTCAGATGGCACATGCTGGGTGCGGGGGAATGGCGCGGACAGAATGTCTTTCCCAGGATTCTTCCCTTTCCCTCCCGGAAGTTTCCGGCCATAATCAATCGTTCTCTCTCACTGTTGGTAAGGGTTTTACTCATGCGGAATTCTGCGTTCGCCCGTGTCACTGGATTCGTTCTGACGACATTTATGATGGGCCAGTTATCATGCGCAGCGGGGGACTGGCCGAACTGGCGGGGGCCGCAATTGAATGGAAACGCGGTGGCTGGGGATTATCCCCTGGAATGGGGAGCGGACAAAAATATCCGCTGGAAAACCGAACTCCCCGGAAAATCCGGCTCGACACCGATTGTCTGGGATGACCTGATGGTCATGACGATGCCTATCGACGAACAGAATGGCGTGCTTTGCCTGGATCGTTCCGGAACTGAGAAATGGCGAGTCACGCTGGGGGCGGCTCGTCCCGGAAAACATAAAAAAGGGAGCGGAGCCAATCCCTCCCCCGTCACCGACGGCAATACCCTGATCGTCTATTACAAGAGCGGTGATTTTGCCGGACTGGACTGGACCGGCAAGGTGCTCTGGCATGAAAACCTGCAGAAGATGTATGGCGAAGACACTCTCTGGTGGGACCTGGGAACCAGCCCGGTCCTCACTTCCAAATACGTGGTTGTCGCCTGCGTGCAGTCCGGTCCCAGCTATCTGGCAGCCTTCGATAAGCAAACTGGCAAAGAGGTCTGGAAAGTGGACCGCAACCTGGGGGCTCCAGAAGAAGCGGCTCAAACCTATTCCACCCCGGTCGTCACAACTTTTCAGGGAAAAGAACAGATCGTCATGCTGGGGGCAGACCATGTGACTTGCCATGATGCAGAGACCGGTAAAGAAATCTGGCGTGTGGGAGGATTGAATCCGGACGAAGATAAGTATTTCCGATCCATTGCTTCACCCGTGATGTCGGGAGAGATCGTGATTGCTCCTTATGCCCGGGGAAAGAGTCTCACAGCAATCAAGATGGGTGGACATGGAGACGTCACCCATTCACAGGTTCTCTGGACCAAGCCGATGGGCTCAGACGTCCCCACACCTGCGACCCGCGATGGCAAAGTATATGTCTGTGGAGATAAAGGAAACATCTCTTGTCTCGACGCGGCAACAGGTGAAGAAATCTGGTCGATGCAACTCCCGAAGAACCGGAATGCCTATAGTTCCTCTCCCATTCTCGCGGGAAATCTGCTCTACATCGTTCGTGAAGATGCCGAGGCATTTGTGCTGGATGCGGAAACCGGTGATGTCAAATCCCAGAACTCTCTGGGCAAAGATGAATTCTGCATTTCCACTCCTGTCCTGCTCAACAACGAAATCTTCCTGCGCACGTTCGATCGGCTGTTCTGTATTGAATCCGCAACAAACAAAGTCTCCGCGCGATAGCCAGTCTGCCCGAGAGTTCTCCCGCTCCTCTCCAATCGGCGCCGGTCGACGCCGTTTGTTCGTCAGAATCAGAGTAAGATGATGATCCCCTGTCTCATATTCTCCATACAGATAGGCTTGGAAAAACCAAACATTGCTGAGTGAAGCCGTTCTCTTTTGAAAGAGAGAATGGAGCGATTCGCGCGGTCTCCCATGGTCTACAGCAAGCTCCAGGATTAATGAACAATATTCGGGGCTGAGGTTTCCCGGTACGGCTGCCCTCTCTGGTACGATTCCATGCAGCCTTTCTGCGCCTCTTTCCATTCGGGTGGAGCGTTCTCGAAAGATTTTGTCTGCCATTTCACGGCGGCATCGAACTCACCCGTTTCGGCAAACGCAGCTGCGATCGTACTGCATATGCTCCAGGGAAATTGATGGTCGAAAGCATATTCCTCCAGCGAACGCGCGAGTTTCAATGCCTCCTGACCATTCCGAAGCAGGTCATCCGGGCAGGTAGACAGGATCCACGCGAGATTGTTGGTCGCCGGAATGGAGTCGGGATTCATCGAAAGAGCCATTCGATAATGGTCAATGGCATCAAGGTACTTTTGCTGCTGATGGTATTTTTCTCCGGTTAATGCAAGTTCTGCTGACGACTTGTGTTTAGCCCGCTCAGAAGAAGAATCTGTCGTCGTCCGTTTTGGATTCGTGCCGTCCAACCTTTCTTTTGATTTGTTGTAATTAATTTTATGAGCTGGCTCGGAGTGACGATCTAGACCTGATAGAACAAGTGCCGCTACTACGAAGCATGCCAAAGTTACCCAGACGGCAATGGCCAGAAAGTCCAGTCCGGGGCCCAACTTGAGCGATTTTTCCAGTTCTTGTTGCCTTTTTTCCTGAGACCATTTTTGTTTTTCTCTCTGTTCTTCCTTCCGCTTGAGCTTCACCCACTCAATGACATTTCTGGGAAAGAAAACCGCGATTGCCCGTTTGCAAAACGTCTTGGCCCAGTAGTCATTGGGGAATCTCAGGGAAATCGTGAAGGATGGGACAACGTCTTCCGGGTCATGCGCACGAAAAGTAACGTCACGCTGGTCCATTTGTGGTTTTGACCAGCAGTATTCTTCGATGTTGAAAGAAACATCCTGCGCCGACCAGTGATTTTCCGAGAATGTCAGGTCGACCAGAGATGCCTGCAAGTACTCTATTTGTTGATTCTCAGAAAAAACCAGCAGAATGGAATAACCGGTGATGACCACGGAGACCGGTTGACGGTTCATGGCCGTGATCGAACTCACATCAAGACGCGGATCTTTTCCGAGATAGATCACATTCGACCACACGCGGGGTTGATGTGTCTTTTCTTGTGATTTCTGCCGCTTTTCTTTTGTGTCGGACTGCCGGGACGTCTTTCCAGACAGATGATCTATCAAGATGGAACGGGCTTCATTGAGAATTTTCATTTTCTCCTGGGCCCGCTCGTACATCTTCGTCCCTTCGGTGAACCGGTCGGGATGCCAGGCAAATGCCTCTTCCTTATGGGCCCGTTTCACTTCCTCGGAAGTTGCTCCTTCCTGAAGTCCAAGAACAAGATAGGCTTCTTTCACGGTCATGGTCGTGGCCTGCAAAAAGATAATTGTACGACGATGTCTTTATCTTCGTGGATGCTGTTGTCATTTGGCAACGGACGGCTCTCAGTTTGCATCAAGCCCCGTCGTTCCGCACCAGCTTCAATTTCTGCAGGGCAGGCTCTGGCCTTCCGGACTTCCCTGAGTTCCATGGTGATCTTATGCCCAACATTCTCCATTCGTATATGCTTGAGGAAGCCAAATGTTGCTGAGTGAAGCGACTCAGCTTTGAGTCCAGGTCAGCTTTTGTGCTGGATATTGTGGCTTGAAAAACGTCAACGGGAAAAATCGGCGCCGGTGGCACCGGAAGCAGGTAGGAGTCTGTCCCATGAAGACTGAAACGATTTCTCGCTGAGAGCCGCCGAATTTCCCCCCAAAGAGCAATAGACGCCTTGAATTCGGGGGATATACTCCAATCAGAACGGGTCAGCGGGCAACTGAAAGCGAAAACGAATCATGTCAGATATTTCGAAGCTCAAGCAACTCAATCCTGCTCAGGCCGGCCTGACGCTGCTGGACGAATTCAAGGCTTTCGCCTTCAAAGGGAACGTGATCGATCTGGCCGTTGGTGTGATTATTGGAGCCGCGTTCGGAAAGATCGTTGATTCGCTGGTAAAAAATCTGATCATGCCCTTCATCAGCGTGCTCATTCTCGGGGACCAGTCTTACACCACCTGGCATTGGGTCATTCGAGGTATCGAAATTCCATATGGGTTGTTTCTGGGCGATGTGGTGAATTTTCTGATTGTCGCCCTGGCCCTGTTTCTCTTTATCGTGAAGTTTCTGGGCTGGCTGCTGAAAGCTCGAAAGAAACAGGAAGAAGCGGTCGCCGCAGCCCCGGTCTTAACAAAAGACCAGGAACTGCTGATTCAGATTCGTGACCTGCTGGACGAAAAATCGGGACGCACACTTCCGATGTAACGAGAGCAGATTGCTTTACGGGCCAGTCTTTTCGTAAGGCAGTGCCTTGAGGTACTCCACCAAATCGTTCAGCTGACCCACATCCAAATGGCTCGTCTGACCGTGCTGATCCTTCGGGTTAAATGTGGTGAGAACTTCCAGCAGCGTTTCCGCTTTGCCGTGATGCAGATAAGGAGCAGTGCGATAAATCCCGACCAGAGTTGGCGTATCGAAATTCGGACCGATCTTCTCCGAGGGATCGGCATGGCCCGTTCCGACATCGTGCACCTGTCGATCCGTGAACGCAGCCCCGAAATGACACTTCGCACATCCAGTTTCGTGACTGAAGAACAGTTCTTTACCCCGGCTGGCTGCGGCACTCAGTCCGGTTTTGGCATGAGGACTCGGGCTGAAGGAAAGGGAATTGGCATAGGCGGCCAGTGCGTCCAGCTCCTTTGAGAGGCCGGCATTCTTCTCGCCCAGTGCCTCATTCACTTTCCCTCGAATTAGACCTTTTCCCTGCATGAGAGAGGAACGGATTGTGAGTTCGAAATCCTGCACTTCATCCCGGTCCGCCGACCAGTGGATGGGATGTGTCTGGGCCAGTCCCGCCAAGGCTTGAGTGTTCCGCAAACCTTCCGGTTGCTGCCAGGTCCGGCCATCGGCATCTCCGTCTGGATGACAACTGGAACAAGAGATCCAACGCTGCGCAGTCATGGGTGGGTTTGCAGTATAGAACAGCCGCTTGCCCAGCAACAATTCTTCACTTCCCTGCCAGCGGGTGATCTGCACCGTCCCGATCGATTGAAATGTCTTCGTGGAAACCGCATGGATGGTGAAGTCGAGCGCATTATAAATGTAAAACGTTTCACCATCCTCAGCAAAATGAACAGCTCGAGGGTTCCAGCCGGTCCGCAGGAGTTTGGCAAATTCCACTTCCAGATAATCATCATCCAGCACCCGGCAGACAAACAGATCGTTGGTGCCGCTGAAGAGAATCACCAGCCAGTTTCCATCTGGAGAAACAGCCACTTCCCAGGGATTGGCCACCACGTATGTGCCACGAAACGAATCCATCTGCACCCGGGTCCGCCGAGTCCCTGCGCCCGGTTTCGTATCGACAATCGACAGATATGGAAAGATGGAACCGGCCCCGTGTGACACCATCGTGAGCGAGCGTTGCATGGGAAGATAGGCCTTGGCCCGGGTGGGATGAGTGGTGATCTGCCGGGCCAGGTTGTCTTGCGAGGAGCCGGCCCAGGTGTCGATCACTTCCAGCGTTTCAGCATTCAGGCCCTTCACCATTCCTGTTAGATATTCGGTGAAGAGCAATGTCCCTTGCGGGGTGAGCGCCAGGCCACGTGGAAACTTCCCGACGACCCGCGAATTCACAACAACCCGCTCTTCAGGATCGATACAGATGACTTCGCCGGGATATTCCAGCGTCACCCAGATTCGCGATCCATCCGGGTTGGAGACAACGCCGTAAGGTTCATCAGCCACATCCAGACTTCCCTGCAAAGTTCCGGTATCAGCATCAATGAAACTGACCCGGTCGTCTCCATAGACAGCGACCGCCAGCCGGTGCGTCTTTCCCAGAAAGGTGACCCCTTCCGGATGCAGTCCGACCGGGATTTCGAATTTTTTCGTCAGTCCGGGAAGTTCAACAATGGTGACGGTCCCGCTGTCCCGATTGGAACAGGCCAGCCATTGCCCGTCCCGGGAAAGATCCATCAAGCTGTTGGACGAACCAGCCTGAAGCACTCCTCCCAGAGAAATGGTTCCCAGAAAGATTGTGATCGCAATCAGGACAGGTCGAAATGAAGCTGAAAATCTGCACAGGTGTTTCATGTTCCGTTCCCGAGAGCAATTTTGGTTTTCGTCCCGATCAAGGAATTTACGGAAACCGTCGGAGCGTCTGCGTTTCACCGGCATCAGTGGCGTTGAATCAATTGCGCCAAATGGCAAAACAGAGGAAGAGTCTGTCCCGAAAGGTCAATTTGTGCTGCGATCGGCTCTTTTGCGTTCTGAACTTCTTTGCGTTCTGAGCTTCGTCAGCCTGCATCGACGAATCCTGGGGATTCGCCTGCTTCGGCTTCCTTGTCAGAACGCAAATCGTCAGAACACAAATCGCTCGATCTCGACTGACAATGCACCTTTCAGGACAGACTCTAACAGGTCTGCCAGATCAGCGGCAGTCGAAATTTTCCGATGATTCGTCGTTTCGCAATCCCGAAAGCTGTTGCCTTTTCTCAACAGTTCGTTGTGACCCTTGCCGGCATCCTGTGTTTTTTGAGGAAAACGAGGATCTTCATCGACATTTTTCAAAAGGACTTTGAGGAGAGCATAGAGTCTGGAATCGGGAAGAACACCAATTCATTGCTTCAGAACGTGGACCATTTATGGCTCTCGGGATGTCCTGGAAATTGAAATCACATGCTCTGGCTGTGCTCAGTCGACTGCCAGCGGGGCGATCTCTGTATCATCTTCTGCAGAAATGCGCGGGTACCAATCGGCTGAATGTCCGACGCGATCTGGACCGGGCTTTCGAACTCGTCGACCTGGTCTTTCAGGCGAATGGAACCATCGAAGACGCAGTCTGTCTGGAAGTGGGGACGGGCTGGCGACCATTCGTCCCTTTTGTCTTCTCCCTGGCCGGAGCGCGGCAGGTGATCACGCTGGATGTGAATCCCTGGCTGACCTCGTCCTATGCACTGGAGACGTGGAGGTCTTTGGAATTATTTTTGCCGGAGATTGCTGCTTATTGCAAACTGCCGGAGCATGAAGTCTGGGATCGTTACCGCTCGGTCCCGCGCTCAGCCCGATCGCTCAACAGCATCTTAGCGCCACTGAATATCGACTACGTTTATCCGGGCGACGCCCGCGAAACCAGTTTGCGGAACGGGAGTGTAGACATTGTTGTCAGCTCGAATGTGCTGGAGCATATCCCACGTCACATTCAAGCAGACATCCATCGCGAATCGCGCAGAATCCTGCGGCCGCAGGGGTTGGCCGCCCATCGTTTTAATCCACAAGACCATTTCGCCACCGTGGATGCCCGCATCACACACGCCAACTTTCTCCGGTATTCATCAGCAGAGTGGAACTGGCTGGGAGGGAGCGGCCTGGCCTATCACAACCGTCTGCGTTCCCGGGACTATCGCGAAATGTTTCTCGAAGCAGGCTTGTCGATCGAGATCTGCCGCGAACGTATCGACAAACGATCGTTGACACTGATTCAGTCCGGTGCACTTCCGGTTCATCCTGAATTTTCCAGCTATCAGCCCGAAGAACTGGCGGTTGATTACATGTGGATTGTCTGTCGAAATCCAACCGAAGTGCCCGCCACATCATCGGACAAGGTCTCTTTACAAGTCTGTTCATCTCTTTAAGACAGGGAATAAACATTAAGGTTGGAGAACAGCAGATCCGCGGTGTTTGCCCCCAACCTTTTCTTCTGCCCCTGTACGGGAAAGCCACCATGTCTGGAATTGAAATCACTTTCTGGGCGGCCATCGGACTGATGGCTTATGCTTATCTCGGCTATCCAATTTTGATTGGCCTGTGGTCACGCTGCCTTCTCCGGTGTCCAGCCATGGAGCCCGCGACGTCTCAGTGCCGCAAACAAAACCTTCCAGTCCAGCAAAAGTTACGTTCGAGCAAATTCGCTACAGATTGTGTCAGTGGTTCCCAGATGACCACTGCGCACTCGACAACGGGCTTGCCGTTTGTCTCGCTGATCATTGCGGCGTATCAAGAAGAAAGTATTATCCTGCAGCGTATCCAGAACGCACTGCAGATGAACTATCCCGCTGATAAAATCGAAATTCTGATTGGTTGCGACGGGAATGAAGATGCCACCGGCGAACTGGTCAAGACCGTGCCGGACACACGGGTGAGGCTGTTGCAGTTCGAAAAACGCCGTGGCAAGCCATCTGTACTGAACGATTGCGTTGCCGCAGCCCGGGGTGAAGTGATTGCTTTTTCGGATGCGAACACGTTCTGGAACCGAGATGCGCTGTTGCACCTGGTGAGTCATTTTCGCCATCCCCGTACCGGTGGAGTCTGCGGACAACTCTTCATTATTGATCCCGCAACGGGGGACAACGTGGATGGTCTGTACTGGAAGTACGAAAATTTTTTAAAGCGTTGCGAAGGTCGGCTGGGAGCCTTACTCGGCTTCAATGGGGCGATTTATGCGATTCGCAAACAACTCTGGCAACCCATTCCACCGCAGACCATTGTGGATGATTTTCTGATCGGTATGCGTCTCCATCAGCAGCGCCAGCGCATTGTCTTTGATGCCGCTGCCATCGCTCATGAAGAAAGTGCTCCCAGCATGGCGGCTGAATTTCATCGCCGTGCCCGGATTGGGGCGGGCGGGTTCCAGAGTCTCTGCTGGCTATTGCCATTACTCAGTCCGCATTATGGAAATGTTGCGGTGGCCTTCTGGTCACATAAAGTGCTGCGCTGGCTATGTCCGTTCCTGATGCTGATGGCGCTGGGGGGAAATCTGGCTTTGATTTCGCAACCACTTTATGCCGCCTTGTTCTGCTGTCAGGCTTTGTTTTATCTCTGCGCTGCGATGGGACATTACTATGGAGGCCAGAGCGTATCCGTAAAAGTGCTCCGACTTTTTTCACTGTTCGTGAGCATGAATGCGGCATTAGCCGTCGGGTTCTATCGCTGGGCCAGTCAGACCCAGTCTGGAGCTTGGCAAAGGACCGCGCGCACGCAGGAATTGATTGCGGATTAGAGCGTTTTCGTAAATCTTGCCGCGAGGCAAGTTCGCGACAAGATTTACAAAAACGCTCTCGTGCCCTGTCAGGGCTTGGAGAGGTTCTGAACCGGCATCCAGAACTCCTGCTTCCGCGACTCTTCCCGCTTCCCCAGTGCCATCGATCCACGTCCTCCCGAACCTCCTCAAACCGCAACCGCCCACGCTCTAGACCAGTTTGGTCTCTCATGTGCCCGCGTCGAGTAGGTTTCACTTGATGAAAGACTGAATGCCGCGAGGCAAGTGTGCTACAAGATTTACAAAAACGCTCTAACGGCCTGTTGAAAAATGCACAGACAGAAATGTCTGTGCCACTGGGAGCTTCTGGATCATTGGGAAAAGTGGGCCGGACATTTCTGTCTGGCCGAAAGTTCATGTTTTTCAACAGGCTGCTAACACCGCCGTTAAGCAACTCCGAGATTTTCAACGGGCTGTTAACATTTTGCTGCTTCAGAGCGATATTGACGTCATCTCTTTAGACGTGATAGGGTTGCCGCCACAATCGGTGGAGAGAGCACTTGACCAGGGACCAGGAGAGGGATCTCCGTTATTGATTGTCGCGCACGATATAAATAGTTCAAAAAATGGCCTTTTAGACCAGTTTGGTCTCTCATGTGCCCGCGTCGAAGAGGTTTCACTTGATGAAAGACTGAATGCCGTGAGGCAAGTGTGCTACAAGATTTACAAAAACGCTTTAGACGTCAAGCGGCAGGCAATCTTGTTGCTGTGCCAACTCTCCCGACAAGGTTTGATCCTTGCCGGGAGGTGCCTGGCCAGCGTTATTTTGCGAGACGGTGGGCCATCAGGTCAAAAAGCACATCCAGTGCTCACGAAAAACAATGGAAGTGAAATGCTTCCTGTAAGGTCGACGGCCGTCCATGGCGCCGGTTCAACATGTTCGGGCAAACAAGGATTTTATCATAAAATGGATTAATTTCCAAAGGGTCAAACACCATGTCTAAGTATAGTTATCACACCATTAATCATCCAACTCTGGCCCCGGAGCGACGAGAATGGATGGCTGCGCAGGCTGAACGGGCGAAGATCGATCTCAACTTTTTCCCATGCATTACCATTAACGATATTTCAAGTTTTCCGCACGAATATAACGAGACCTGGACACGGTGGCGTCATGGCAGGGCAATGAAACCGACCGAGCTGGCATGTGCTTTCAGTCATATTCAACTCTGGAAAAATCTGCTGTCATCTTCCGATGACTATTATGTCATCTGTGAAGACGACATGGAATTTGCCCCGGATCTCGACCAGATTGTCCGGGAGTGTCTGTCTCTGAAACGTGGCCGAATCATTAAGCTTAGTGTTACTCATCCACGGCCGCACAAAGGTCTGGTCACTTTCTCCACCGGACATCAGCTTGTTCGATTCCGTTTTGCACCGCTCTCAGCGGGAGCCTATATCATTTCCCGTTCCGGGGCGGAACAGCTGATCTTGTATTGCTACAAGATCCATGCTCCGATTGACGAAATGATGCGACTGACAATTGAGCATGGAATCACAAATTATGGTATCGTTCCATATCCCGTACTTCATGCAGCTGGATTCGATTCACTTGTGGGGGACCGTCAATCGAGATACGACCACAATAACATATGGATGAAGGGGTACTCCCGAGCCTGCCGATTCGCAGATCATGTCCGAAAACGAGTGGCAATTTCTCGAGATTAGACCAGTTTGGTCTCTCCTGTGCCCGCGTCGAAAGGGTTTCACCTGATGAAAGACTGAATGCCGCGAGGCAAGTTCGCCACAAGATTGACGAAAACGCTCTAGTGCCCTGTCAGGGCTTGGTTTTAGGGTACGTGATCGTGAAACGTCCTCCGTTGTCGGACTTTGTGTTAAGCCCTACCCGAATTTTTTAAATTGACAAAGCACTCGCAGCAAGTTGCTCTTGCTTTCTTTTACCGTTGGCGCGTTGTCGGCGCGGAACATCACACTCAAACCAGTATTTCATTCACAACATTTCCATGAACGTCTGTCAGGCGGAAGCGGCGCCCCTGAAATTTGTAGGTCAGACGTTCATGGTCCATTCCCAGCAGTGCCAGGATTGTGGCCTGCAGATCGTGGACATGCACCGGATTTTCATGAATGTTGTAACCAAAGTCGTCTGTCACGCCGTAACTCATCCCCCCTTTGATGCCACCGCCCGCCATCCAGATCGTAAAGCAGCGAGGGTGATGGTCGCGTCCAAAGTTGGGAGTCAGCTTACCCTGGCAATAATTGGTGCGGCCAAATTCTCCCCCCCAGATGACCAGTGTTTCATCCAGCATGCCCCGCTGTTTGAGATCTGCGATCAATGCTGCTGAGGCCTTGTCTGTCTGTCGGCATTCGCTTCGAATTCCTCCGGGGATGCCACCGTGATGGTCCCAGTCCTGATGGTAGAGTTGAATGAAGCGCACGCCCCGTTCGGCCAGCCGTCGGGCCAGCAGGCAATTGGCGGCATAGGTTCCCGGATCGCGCGCTTCTTCGCCATAAAGGTCGAATGTGTGCTGCGATTCCTGTGACAGATCGGTTGCTTCCGGGATCGAACCTTGCATGCGGAAGGCCAGTTCGTATTGTGCAATGCTGTTTTCGATCAGTGGATCGGCGTTGGTCTGACTGGAAATCTGTTCCAGACTTGCCATGGCATCCAGCATGTGTCGCCGGTGGCTGGCGGGGAGATCCCCTGGGTTTCGCAGATAGAGGACTGGATCTTTGCCCCCGCGGAACTGCACTCCCTGATAGCGCGACGGCAGAAAACCATTTCCCCAGAGCCGGGAGGCCAGCGGTTGACCTCCCTTGTTTTTAGTCAGCATGACCACAAATGCCGGGAGATTTTCATTTTCCGCTCCCAGCCCATAATGCAGCCACGACCCCATACTGGGACGGCCGGGAAACTGCGATCCGGTCTGCATAAATGTGACTGCCGGGCCATGGTTAATGGCATCTGTGTGCATGCTTTTGATAAAGCAGAGATCATCCGCGACTTTGGCGGTATGCGGCAGCACTTCGCTCAGCCAGGCTCCGGATTGTCCATGTTGTTGAAACTTAAAGGGGGAGCCAACCAATGACAGACTCGACTGGTTCGCGCTCATTCCCGTGAGACGCTGGCCGCCTCGGATCTCGTCCGGCAGTTCTGAACCTTGTCGTTCATTCAAGAGTGGCTTGTAATCGAACAACTCCATCTGCGATGGTCCGCCCGATTGAAACAAGAAGATCACCCGTTTGGCCCGGGCAGGAAAATGAGTGACTCCCAGGCTCGTTTCCTGATCGTCAGCAGCCCGCCCCGTCCCGGTGCTCAGTTGGGAAAACGCCACTGCTCCCAGGCCCAGGCCGAACTGTTCCAGGAAATCCCGCCGGGAAGAGACGAATTCGTTTCCACTGCATTGATGCTGCATGTTGAGAATCCCCATTCGTATTTCTCTGGTGTGCCTGTTGACCGGCGTGCCCGTTCATCTGCGGAAGACACATTCATCATAATTTAAAAGCAGATTGGCCACCCCGGCCACGGCAGCCAGTTGAGCAGGCGCCAGCTTGTCATCTCGAGGATGATCCCCCACGGAGAGAAAAGCTGTCGCCTGTTCGGGCTGAGTGGTAAAGTCGGTCAGATGCTGTTCATAAAGAGATTTAATGACGTTCAGTTCACCGCTTGTCGGGCGGCGACTCGTCGTCCATCGAAACAGGTCGACCAGGACCGCATCCAGGTCCTGGGGATGGTCGTGCAGCGTACGCTCGGCCAGCATGCGGGCTGCTTCCACAAACTGCGGGCTGTTCAGCAACACCAGCGGTTGCAATGGAGAAAGCGTTCTTTCGCGCCGGACCTGGCAGACATCCCGCTTGGCGGCATCCAGCGCCACCATCACCGGGGCGGGGCCTGTGCGATTCCAGTAAGTGTACAGGCTGCGTCGATAGAGTCCGGCCCCTTTGTCTCGCGGCATGGGTTTGAACGCAACTTCCATTTCATACGGTTTGGCCGGCGGACCCCCGATTTGATCCACCAGCAAATCGCTGACGGCCAGCGCATTGTCCCGCAGCATCTCTGCGGTCAAACGTTCGCTGTAGGCACGTGCCAGCCACTTGTTGGCAGGGTCTAACGCCTCTTTTTGCGGGGAAACCGTGGCCGACTGCTGATACGTGGCGGACATGACCATCTGTTTAAGTAGACGTTTGATGTCCCAGTGATGTTCGATGAAGTCCCGGGCCAGCCAGTCGAGCAGAGCGGGATGCGAAGGCCATTCCCCTTGAATCCCCAGGTCTTCCGTGGTTCGAACCAGCCCTGTTCCGAAGATCATCTGCCAATACCGATTCACCGCCACCCGGGCGGTCAGCGGATGGTCTGGACTCGCCATCCAGCGGGCCAGCCCCAGCCGGTTATGTGGTTCCGAATCTGGAAAGGGGGGGAAGGCGGACGGGGTCTGACTCTCGACGGGTTCGGCACGTAAATTGTATTCACCACGTGTCAGGAGATAGGTCTGATGCGGCTGGGGCATCTCCCGCATCACCATGA
>Ga0182739_1001672_pt1 | contig 22283 bp, 21 predicted proteins | sample eDN5th30CBELigBY_FD_128873 | JGI IMG/M metagenome (GOLD analysis project Ga0182739, IMG submission 128873) | Enriched backyard soil microbial communities from Emeryville, California, USA - eDNA 5th pass 30_C BE-Lig BY (version 2) (version 2) | ecosystem: Environmental > Terrestrial > Soil >...
CCGTCGATGTACAGGTTCACTCCATCACGCTGGGCGCGAACCAGGCAGCCATCGTGCGCTTTACCAAGACTGAGCGTGATGTCACCACGGGCGACATCACCAAAGTCCGGCACCTGATTGCCACGATGGCGTATCAGTACGCCGACGTCCCACTCACCGAAACAGTCGCCCGCCTCAATCCGCTCGGCTTTCAGGTCATGCGCTACGACTTGGCTGCGGACCTGTCGCGCTGACATGGGCGAGGATCAGAAGGAATCCGTATGTTTGAACATTTGCTCAATCGGCAGGCGCTGGCGCTGTTTCTCTGCCTGGCCCTTCCTGTCAGCGCCTTGGCGCTGGAAACGCCTCGGTCCTCACGGCTCGATCACCGGGTGCGCTATGTGGACTACAACGCAGCCAATGTGATTCAGCTGGATGCCGTGATTGGCGTGGCCACTCACATCGCGTTGGAGCCAGGCGAACACTACGTCTATCACGTCTTTGGCGACAGCCAGGCCTATGCCTTCACTCACAAGAACAATCACCTGTTCTTCAAACCAACGGCCGAGGACGCCAACACGAACCTCATCGTGGTCACTGACCGACGCGATTACAGCTTCAGGCTCACCTACAGCGATAACCGTGCATCACCTGCCCTTTACAAGCTCGTCATCCAATATCCGGACCTAGAAGCCAAGCGGCGAAACCAAGCCGCCAAGAAAGCAGCCATCGAGCGGTCCCTACAGGCCGTAGGAACACCCGTCAACTGGCAGGCCTACACCCGAAGCGGCGACGCTGCCATCGCCCCGATACACGCTTGGGACGATGGCCGTCAGACCTGGCTCCAGTTTGCGCCTGAAGCCGACATCCCGACTGTCTACCGAGTCACCCCAGACGGCCAGGAGGTCATCACGAACTACCACATGGCAGATGATCGCACCATGGTGCTTCATCGCACTTCTGCGTTATGGCATCTGCGCCTGGGCGAACAGGTGCTGGCCGTCCACAACGAAGCCTACGGCATCACGCCCGCGCCAGCCCATACAGGGACGGCATCGCCCGCGGTGAAGCGCCGCGTCAAAGGTGCAGCAGCGCAGAAACTGCCTGTGGCCGCGCCGGTGCCGACTATACGAGTCCATGACGCTACCCAATCGAGGAACTTCCAATGACGGATAAGGAACGTGGAAAGGCCGAGGCTGCCGCCGCAGGCCTGGACCAGCCAGACGATCCGGAACACGCGAATCAGCCTTCCTCCGGCCTGGATCGGGAAGCGCTGGATCTGGAGACGGCCGGGCGCAGCACTCCGCGCGGTGCCCGGGCCTTTCTCTGGCTCACCATACTGGTCGCCCTGGCTGTCGCTGCCGGCGTACTCATGAAAGCCTGGAGCCGCGAACCGAGGGACAAGGCTGATACCAGCCTGGAAGCCGATCAAAGCGGCATTACCAACCGACTCAAGGCTCCCAAGGTAGAACGCCCCGCACCGCCACCCGCACTTCCACCGCCCGGCGCTCAGCCAACTGCGACGCCCAGCCACTACGTCCCCCCGCCCATGCCGGCCGCACCGCCTCCCGTAAACGAAGTCGCCCAGCGTCGGCTGGCCAGCCCGCTACAGGCTGGTGGCACAGAAGGAAGCAGCACGGCAACAGGCCAATCAAGCGGCGCAGGTGGCCCTTATAACGATGCTGGCCCCCTGGCCGACAAACTACGTCCGTTGGAGCTTGCCCCTTCTGTGGCCGGGCAACTGGGAGACCGCAATTTTCTGCTGACGCAGGGCACGATGATCGACTGCACCCTGCAGACAAAACTGGTCAGCACCCAGGCCGGACTTCTGACGTGTTTGGCCACGCACGACGTGATGAGCGCCAACGGCAAGGTGAAACTCATCGATGCCGGCACCAAATTTACAGGCTATCAGTCCGGCGGCATACAGCAGGGCCAGGCGCGCGCCTTCGTGACCTGGAACCGGCTGGAGACCCCCACCGGTGTCATCGTGAATTTGGGTTCACCAGGCACAGGCCCCCTGGGTGAGGCGGGGCTCGATGGTCATATCGACAACCATTTCTGGGATCGCTTTGGCAACGCCATCCTGCTGTCCCTGGTGGGCGACGTTGGGAACTGGGCCGCCAATCAAGGGCAGTCCGGCAGCAACAACATCCGTTTTGACAACACCAGTGAAGGCGGTCAGGAAGTGGTCGCCAGGATTCTGGAAAAGTCCCTGGATATTCCCCCGACCCTTTACAAAAACCAGGGCGAGCGCATCGGCATCATGGTCGCCCGCGATCTGGATTTCAGCAAAGTCTATGAGCTCGAACCCGTCCCCTGAACCGATCCCCTTTGACCGGGCCATTGCCGTTCGCACGTTTCTGCGCCCTCTGGCCTCCCACCTGGAAGACCCGGCCGTCACTGAAATCGCCATCGTGCGGGCCGGGGAACTCTACACCCGCACACGCGGCGCTTGGCTGCTGCACGAATGTCCTCAACTTTCCTACCCGCACCTGGAAGCCTTGGCCACGGCGTTGGCGGCGTACAACCACATGGCCCGCAGCCCCATTCTGTCTGTCGTCCTGCCAGACGGTGAACGTGGCCAGATCGTGCAGCCTCCGGCCTGCATTGAGGGCACCCTGGCCATCAACATCCGCAAGCACGCTCGGGTGGCACTCACCCTGGACGAACTGCAGGCCCAGGGTGCCTTTGATGCCACGTACGACACAGTAGCCGAAGGCACTGCAGGCGGGCTGTCGAAAGCCGACCAGAAGCTGATGGAATTGAAGGCTGCCGGTCACATCCCTCAGTTCCTGCATGAAGCCATCCAGGCGCGCAAGAATCTGGTCATTGCCGGGGCTACGGGTTCGGGCAAAACAACCTTCGCCAGGTCGCTGATCGACAGAGTGCCCGTCGATGAACGCCTGGTCACCATTGAAGATGTACATGAACTCATCCTGCCCAGGCACAGGAACCGTATTCACCTGATGTACGGCGGCACACGCGGGCGGGTATCGGCCACCGAGAGCTTGGCTGCCTGCATGCGCCTGTCTCCGGACCGGATATTCCTGGCCGAGCTGCGCGGCCCCGAAACCTGGGACTACCTGGCCGCCCTGAACACGGGCCACCCAGGGTCGGTCACCACCACGCACGCCAATGGGGCGGCCGAGACCTTTGATCGCCTGGCCGTGCTGATCAAGCAATCGCCCACCGGCGGCAATCTTGATTTGTCGACCATTCAGGCATTTTTGCGCCAGACAGTGGACATCGTGCTGTATTTCGAGCGTTTCCGGCTGAAAGAGCTCTGGTTCGAACCCAGGCGGCACTTGATCGGCTGAACTGCAGACGCCAACGTCCCGGCCATAGCCTGTTTCCGTTTTCCCAGCCATGCAGCGCTATGCCTGGCCCCCTACCCTTGAACCCGTGTGAGGCTCTGCACACGTTCCGGGCAGGCCTTGTACGGGTCTGCCTGGAACATTTGCCCATGTCTTCATCAACCCGCCTCCCCTTCCACAAGGCCCCCAACGTGCTGCGCCAGTCGGCTGCCATGCAGCGCGCCCTGGAGAAAGCCGCCCAGGCTCTGGCAGCTGCTGCCGAAAGAGAAGCCGACACACCGGCCGCGCTGGTACTGCCAGGCATGAACGAAACCGTGCGTGCCATTCCCAACTACATTGCCCGAAGTGCCGTTTTTGCGCCGGTTCGCCGAGGGTGGCGACCCATGCACGATGAAACCGTATTCCTCGAAGGCGCCAACATCCTCATCAAGGGATCCGGCAAGCAGCTCACGGAAGACCATGCCGACATCTGGATGCATGCCATGTTCTTGCAGACCGCCGCGCTTCTGGGCAAGGCACCAACCATCAACCGGGCAGATTTCCTGCGCGGTATGGGCCGGCCCACGGGCGGCAGCCAGTACGAGTGGCTGCACGAAGGCATGAAGGACTTGGCACGCTTCACTCTGTGCATCGAGGCCCGCCGCCGGGACGGCAGCATCAAATACAGCTACGGCAACCATCCATCTGCTCGGGTGCTGGCGATGATAGGTGGCTTTGACTACGACGAACGCAGCGCCAGTTACACGATCTATTGCGATCCTCGCTGGGTGCAGATATTCGGCAACCGCGAGTACGCTCTGATCGACTGGGCCAAGCGCCTGCGGATGCGCCATGATCTGTCCAAGAGTCTCCAGAGGCTGATCGGCACTTCCGCCGATGTGCGGCAGAAATACAGCCTCGAAATCCTGAAGGACCGTGCCCGCTACAGCGGCAGGATGCGTGATTTCCGGACCAGCCTGGAGCGCAGTCTCCAGGAACTGGAGACCCTGGAAATCATCGCAGCACCCCGCATCGAGGCCGCCACACGCGGCCACGAACAAGCTGTTTGGACCCGTCTGGATCGCTGAATTTCATCGGCACAAGATCGCGATTTTGTCGCATGGAAAGTTGAATTGAGGTCCTTTTCAGGGCTGTGGATAACCGTTCAGGCCCATCGGCATAAGATCGCGGCCGCATCGGCATAGCATCGCCCGATATCGGCATAGCATCGCGCTTTTTCGGCATAGCATCGCGCCCCGCTTCTGGAAACCCGCATGAACATTGGCTTTCCAGCCATCTGATCGCCTTCTACCTTATTACTACCTTTCTTCTATCGGGAAGGGACTGTGGACAGTTTCGTCTTGCACCCGCTCTGATTTCTTCATATCGGCTTTGTCCGCACGGCTTCTTGCAGCGAACCATTGGGTAGCCGCATGGCAGCTGTCCTGGTCAGCAACTAGCCATACCTGCCCTTTCCCGGCACACCTTCTACTTTCCCACTCATCGCTCTGAAACCGCAGGGCAAAGGAGACCTCATGCACTCGACCATCGATACCCGGATGCTTGCCATCGCCCAGCATGCCGTCCAGTACGGCATTGGCGCCATGAGTCTGGGCGAAGCCCTGACCGCAGCCCTGGTGCTGAATCGCAGCGACTGGCTGCACGACCGGGGATACACCATAGCCGACGCGCTGGAGCGCATCGGTCCGGAATGGGCCGCACGCATCGCCCAAGTCGCCAGGCAGTTTCAAACCGGAGCGACTCCGCCCCGACTGCGGTTTTCCTTCGAGATCTTCCCTAACGACAGCGAGAGCGGAGGCTACATGCTGCGCCTGCTTGATCGTGGCCGGGAAGTCAGTGGCGGACGGTTCTCCGCACGAGGTAAGTCTGCCCGGTTTGCCGACAACCAGAGAGCCTACGACGCAGCACTCGCGGCAGGCCTCGCTTGGCTGGAAGACAGGCAGGCCCAGCTCGTTCCCGAGCTGTCGCACTGAGCTACCCCGTGTTCATCCCGATCCCTGGAAACCCATGAGCGAATCCCGACCCGTGACACGTTATCGAGCCGCACTCTCCGTCCTCGACCCACGCATCAGCATCGCAGCACAGCTACGCGCCCTCTTTCCCCTGATCGAAGCCGAGCTGGCTGCCGGTGTCCCACATGCCGCTGTGCTCGATGATCTGGCCGCTGCAGGCCTGACGGTGCAGCACAGCACCTATGCCATCACGCTGTACCGCTGGCGCAAGGCGCAGCGACGAGCAGCCAAGCAGCCTTCGGCAGCTGCAAGGCCCCCCGACGATGGTGCCAAGCAGTTGGCCACGCCCGCGAGCCCGAACCCACAATCTCCGGCTCTCGACGCCATCCAGGGCCGACCGCGCAACATCCAGACACCCGGCGATCTGCGCAAGATCCGCGACATGCGGATTGACCTGGATGCCTTACGCCGAGAAGGCCTGGCCAATCGCAATCAGTCCGCAGAAGACAACACCAACTCCCACGACAAGGAATAAATCATGAAAGTTGCAGTCCTCAATTACACCGGATCCGTCGGCAAGACGGTCGTTGCCTCGCACCTGCTGGCTCCGCGCATGAACGGCGCCCAGATCTTCGCAGTGGAGTCCACCAATGAGACCGGCGCCGATCTGGGCCTGAACGTGGATCAGCTACGAGGCGAGCACTTCGGCCGGCTGTTTCGTGAACTGCTCACCCGCGAAGACGCGATTGTCGATGTGGGCGCCAGCAACATCGAAGATTTTCTGACGCACATGATGCGCTACGAAGGCGCGCACGAGGAAATGAGCTACTTCGTGCTGCCGGTCATCAACACCGGCAAGGCCCAGCGCGAGACCATCAAGACTGTAGCCGCCCTGGCAGAGCTGGGCGTAGACCCGCAGCGGGTACGGATCCTGTTCAACCGAGTCGATAGCAGCGTGCAGGATGAATTTCCCTCCATCCTGGCCTATGCCGCCAAGACGGGCGAAGTGCAGGCCAATCCCCGGGCCGTCATCTACGAGAATGAAGTCTTCGAGTTGCTGGCTGATCAGCGCACCACGATTGCCGATGTCCTGGCCGACCAGACCGACTACCGGGCACTGCTTCGAGCTGCCGACCCTGAGGACCATGCCCGTATTTCACAGCTGAGCAACATGCACGCCCTGCGCGCACTGGCCAAGCCGGTGGACAGGCAGATGAATGCTGCTTTCGCCGCCCTCTTTTCCTGAGCCGGGTCGCCATGGAGCCAACCCCGAACCCTGGCGGGCCCCGCACCAAGCTGGACCTGCTGTACCACGATGTACTGGGCGAGGTGGCGAGCCTCGTGGATAGACTGGAGAGCGCCACCCAAAGCCTGGATGCTGCGCAGAAGCAGATGCACGCCCTGGCCGATGGACAACAGGCTCTGCCTCAGCAACTCAGCCATCACCTGACTGCAGCGATGGAAGCTGCAGCGAAGTCCATCAATCAGCAATCTCACCACGTCATTCAGACCATGCTGGATGACACCGGCATCCGGCTGGATAGCCTGGCACGAGATGCCGCACAGTACGCCAGGATTGCCCACCGATCTGCACGACGCATGGCCGTCATTGCCTTGGTCGTGGGCGGGGCAGCAGGTGTACTGGGCGGGCTGCTGGCAGGCCTGGCCCTGGGCCATTTTCTGACCCCCTGAATCCCGGCACCCATGTCTACCCTGATCTCGCCCATTACCCGGCGGCGCATTGCCGCCTTGTCCCTGGCTATCTTTCCCACGGGTGCATGGGTGGCTGCTGCCACCTGGAGTAGCCAGATACGCTGGCAAGACTGGAATGCCCGAACCTTCCGGCATTTCGCACTGCTCACGCCACAGTACCCCCTGCTCTACGGAGCGCTGGGTGCAGGCCTGATCCTGGCCTTGGCGCTAATCCTGTTCGTCGGACGCACCGCGAAGACCGAAGGGTTCGAGGGCGCCGGCTACAAGCGCTTCATTCGGGGAACCCGCACCACGTCGGCAAAAGGCCTGGCACGGCTGTGCGAGGAACGAGGCAAGCAGCAAATCGACGTGGGCGGCATCCCAATGCCCACAGCCAATGAGAATTTGCACTTGCTGATCAGTGGGGCGACGGGCTCCGGCAAATCGGTACTGTTGCGGAACATGGCGGCCTCCGTGCTGAATCGTTCGCAGCACAGCATGAGAACCTGCTTGCCGGGCCAGATGCCGAGCCGCAATGACCGCATGATCGTCATCGATCCCAATGGCGATCTGCTGAGCAAGTTCTGGCAGCCGGGCGACGTGATCCTGAACCCCTACGATGCCCGGAGCCAGGGCTGGTCGTTCTTCAATGAGGTCCGCGCCGATTACGACTGGAAGCGCCTGGCGCACTCCATGGTCCCCATGAGTCAGGACAAGAACGCCGAGGAATGGAACGACTTCGGGCGTTTGCTGCTGCGCGAGACCGCCAGGAAGCTCCATCAGGTACAGGGCGGCGAGGCCAGCGTCATGGACCTGTTTCGCCTGTGCACCATCGAAGACCCCGCAGTCTTGAAGAAATTTCTGGAGGGGACGTTGGCCGAATCCCTGTTCGTCGGATCCAGCGAAGCCAGCAAGGCATTGTCTTCCGCCCGGTTCGTGCTGTCGAACAAACTGTCCGAACACACGGGCATGAAACCGGGAAGGTTTTCTATCCGAGACTGGCTGGCCAAGCCCGACGGCGGGAATCTATACATCAACTGGCGTGAAGACATGATGAGTTCCATGAAGCCGCTGGTGTCGTCATGGGCCGACGTGTTCATCACGTCGATTCTGTCCACGCCTGAAGGCACCGGCAGGCGCTGGTGGCTGTTCATCGATGAACTGGCCAGCCTCGAAGCCCTACCGTCACTGGAGGCTGGCCTGACCAAAGGGCGAAAAAACGGCCTACGCATCGTGGCGGGATTGCAGAGCACATCCCAACTGGAGCACATCTACGGGCGCACCATGGCCACCACGATTCGCGCGAGTTTCCGGAACTTGGCGGTGCTGGGCGGATCTCGCACGGATCCGCAGACAGCGAAGGACATGAGCGAAAGCCTGGGCAAACACGAGGTCGAGCGGCCGAAATACAGTGTCAGTCGAAGTGTCGATCATCGAAACACGTCGGACAACATGGATCGGACTGTGGAGGACGTTGTGACGGCCGCGCAGATTCAGGCGCTGCCGGCGTTGGGAGGGTATGTGGCTCTCGCGGGGGATCTTCCGATTGCGAGGGTGAGTCTGCCATTCAGAGGGTTTGTCGGTGCTGCGGTTGCATTCCAGGAGTCTAGGAAAGTAGTGCAAACTGCTGACTCTTCAGAGGCATAACGAGCCGGGTCGAATAACGAGAGACCGCAATCGGCCACAGGCAAACACCCAATGTTGATTTCTCGGATTTGAAAAAAGTAGAAAAATTTTGTTGGGACTCATGCCGCCCACATTCTCGACTATTGCTGGTCCATCTCTTGGCTAGCCCGCGTGACAGGATGTATCTATAATGGTGGGGAGACGAGATGAGAGGGACGTTACTTGCTGTGCTTGGAGAGCCGGATGGAACGTTAGATCGAGAAGTTGCCCGTTCTCATAAGTGGAATTCTGGAGAACTTTACTCGGTGAAAATTAGAAAAATAACCATCAAGAACTTTCGGGGAGTAAAAGAACTTGACTGGAGCCTCCCAACAACCGACATCTTCTGTCTTATAGGAAAGGGGGATTCTTCCAAGTCCACAATCCTGGAAGCGATCCGATACGCTTTCTACCCCCAATGGAATTTGACCCTCCGTGACTCGGATTTCTATCAATGCAACGTTGAGAACTCCGTCGTCATTGAAGTCACTATTGGCGACTTAGTTGAGGAACTTTGTTCGCTGAACAAGTATGGTCACTGTCTGCGAGGCTGGGACGCGGCAGCACTGAAGCTCACGGACGAGCCTGATGATCATCTGGAACGCGTCCTGACCATTCGGCTGACCGTTGAAAAGGATCTTGAGCCGAAGTGGACTGCAGTCTGTGATCGCAGTCCTGAAGGCGTTCCCTTCAAACAGACGGACAGAAACAAGGTCAGTGTGGGGTTAATTGGTGCCTACAGCGAGAGGCAGCTGTCATGGGCAACTGGCACCGCGTTAGCCAAGCTCACCGAAGCGCAGAGCCTGAACGAACTCCTGGCGAATGCTTCAAGAACGGCGCGCACGTCTCTTGACGCTGACAGGCCCGTCGCACTCAAGAACTTTGACGCAGCCGCCGAGAAGTCTCAGACGATAGCAAAGCTTCTTGGGGTCCCGGTCCTGGACACCTACAAGGCTCATCTGGATCTCACCTCTATAAACCTGAAGGTGGGGGGGCTGGCACTGCATGACGGCGACATACCACTGCGTCAATTGGGCCTTGGATCACGAAGAATGCTGTTGTGCGGCATTCAGAAGATGGGTCTAGAGGAAGGGCACATCACCTTGTTCGATGAGGTTGAGTTCGGGTTGGAGCCACACCGAATTACTCGCCTCCTCAAGCACGTCAGAGAGGACCAGCGCGGGCAGTACTTCCTGACGACACACTCGCCTATCGTTCTGCGAGAACTCACTGTCAAAGAACTTCACATAGTCCATAACAAGGGTGGCGTAGTCGAGATCATCTCTGCTGCCAAAGAGGGCCTTGAAGAACACGAGGTTCAAGGAAAGATTCGGTCGAGCACAGAAGCGTTCCTCGCTAAGAAGGTCGTTGTGTGCGAAGGAGCTACAGAGGTCGGCTTTCTGAGAGGGTTTGACGACTATCAGGTAGGTCTGGGCAAAGATCCCTTTTCCTTCCACGGTTTAGCTCTGCTCAACGCAGGAAGCGGAAGCAAGGTGAAGGCCCTGGCCAAGGCGTTCAAGTCGCTTTGCTATGAGGTGTCGGTCCTTGCTGACGCCGATGCTGAAGATCAGCTTTCTGCTGCCGATGTTGCTGAACTGCTCAAGTTGGGTATCCCTGTTCATGTGTGGAGCGACAAACTCTCATTGGAAGAGCGGGCCTTCCAAGATCTGACATGGGCGAGCGTGCTAGTCAGTGTGAAGCTCGCTCAAGACGAACTTGGCTTTCCTGCACATGATCAGGTGCGATCCAAGTTCTTGGAGGACTTGGACAAAGATATTGGTAAGTGGCAGGAGAGTCCGAAGCTGAGAACAGCCATTGGAATTGTTGCCAAGAAGGCAGGATGGTTCAAAGACACCACCAGAGGTGATCTTTGGTTCAAGGCGATAATGCCGGCTTACGAGGATCCTGCGTTCGCCAAGAAGAACCTTGCTCTTGAGCTGGGGAAGCTTTGGGCGTGGGCAGAGCGTGTCTGAGGAGTTAGCGACCAAGCTGAGTAATTTCGCGGCCAAAGGGTATGTGATTGCACCAGCTGGATACGGCAAGACTCACCTCATCGCGTTGGCAGTGAAAGCAGCCAGTAATCGCCAACTGATCTTGACCCACACCTTTGCGGGCGTGAATTCGATCAAGACCAAGATGACCGCACTTGGGGTTCCCACTTCCAAGTACCAGATAGATACGATTGCAAGTTGGTCGCTTCGGCTTTGCTTGGCCTACCCCGCAACTTCAGGTTGGAAGACTGAAAACCCGACGAACAAGCAGTGGAACAAGCTGTACGAGTGCTGTGCGAAGTTGCTTGCCAAAAAGTTCATCCAGCACGTCGTTGCAGCCACCTATGCCGGCGTCTATGTAGATGAATATCAAGACTGCTCGAATCTTCAGCACACGCTGGTCTGTGCTCTGGCTGAGATTCTTCCAAGTCGGATCCTCGGTGATCCTATGCAGGCAATCTTCGACTTTGACGAAGGCGAGCCTGTGGATTGGGATGTGAGCGTCTATCCAACTTTCGCATGTCTCGGTCAGTTGGAAACACCTTGGCGCTGGGAAAAGGCAGGCGACCCGGACCTTGGCGCTTGGCTCAAGGATGCGAGAGCAAAGCTAGAGCTGGGGCAGAAAATCGATTTGCTGAATGGTTTGCCACCGTGTGTAAAGCGGGCCTACACCGATCCTCAATACCTGGCGGCAAAACAATATTCTTCGCTCTGTGACTTGCTGGGGGACAATGCAAGCGTGATTGCCCTGCACGGGGGGGGCCAGGATTCCAAGAACAAGACACACCTTCTTGCACGGACCATGGCGGGCCGGTTTTCTTCCATTGAAGAGGTAGAAGGCAAGGAGCTTCATTCGTTCATTAACAAGCTCGGAACAGCAAAGACCATTCAGGTTGCCTTCCTCCAAACACTGGCCTTCGCCAAGAAGTGCTTCACCGGTGTTGACAAGGCGCTCGCCGCCGGCACCAGAAGGGGTGAGGTAGCGAAGCAAAGCAAAGGCACCAAATACCCATTGGTCTTGCATGCAGCGAACGCCTACCTCAACGACCCCACAGCCTATCACCTGAAAGCATTCTTCTTGGCATTGAAAGCCAACCCAGAAACCTCGGCCTACCGGCGAGATTTGCTATATCGCTTCCTTAACGTCCTGAAGATCCACATTGACGGTGAAGGGGCGACTCTCTCACAGGCTGCGATCCTGTATCAGCGCGAGATGAGGCACAGGGGACGGCCCATCAGCCATAAGAAGCTGATCGGGACAACGTTGCTGGTGAAGGGCCTGGAATACGAACATGCAGTGATCCTGGATGCAGACGCACTTGATGCGAAGGATCTGTATGTCGCGATGACTCGGGGAACAAAGTCTTTAACCATCATCGGGACAGGTAGATACCTTCCAATGAAGTAGCCGGTGGCAACAGGCCCAAGTACGAATTTCTATAGGAAAATATCAGTGGCAACAAAGAATCAATTAGTCCAAGAAGAGCCTCAAGTTCTTCTACGTCCTGAGAATGCCAACAAAAAATACGAAGCTCTCTTTCTTGAGATTGATTCGGGACAAATCAAGCTGCCGATGTTTCAACGCGAGTTCGTTTGGGATAAAGAGCAAAGTGCAAAGCTGATCGACAGTATTCTGAAAGGCTATCCTATAGGGACTTTCATCCTATGGAAGACTAGGGAAACACTGCGATCTGTGAAGGACATCGGCAATCATAAATTGCCTGATACGCCTAAAGGCGACTACGCTCAATACATTCTTGACGGCCAGCAGCGTATCACGTCCCTTTATGCCATTCGTAAGGGCATACGCATCACCAAGGATAAAAAGGAAATCAACTACAAGGACATTTATGTCAATCTTGACTATGATCCTTTGAGTGATGAGCAGATCGTGACGAGTCAGAAGGAAGAGGGGAAGGTTTATGTGTCAGTGCATGACCTTCTTACCTCGGATGCTTTGGACTTTATAGAAGAGATCGGAAAAGACAAGGCGAGGAAATTCCAGGAATACAAGACGAATCTGACAACCTACGACTTCGCGACGATCACGATCAAGGACTACCCGATAGACATTGCTTGCGACGTCTTCTCCCGTATCAACACGGGCGGGAAGCCGCTGACGCTATTCGAAATCATGGTCGCTATGACCTACGACGAGGCAAAGAATTTTGACTTAGCCTTGAAGTATGAAGAGCTGCTCAATGGCAATGACGAAGTAGACAAGAGTCTTGCAAAAGCGAAGTTTGAAACGGTGCCTGCCGCAACGGTCCTTCAGGCTGTTGCCGCGATCACCGTAGACAGCATACGTGCGAAGGACATCTTGAAAATTCGCCGTGAGAAGTTTATTGCGAACTGGGAGCCGATGGTGTCATCCATGTTTACGGCAGTGGATTTCATCAGAACGAAGTTGCATGTCCCTGTCTCGCAGCTTCTCCCATACTCCTCTTTGTTGGTGCCGTTTACCTATTTTTTTTACAAGAATGGCAACAAGAGGCCGACGGAGACTCAAGCGAAGTTGCTGAAGCAGTTCTTCTTCTGGGTCGGTCTGAACTGGCGATATAGCGGCTCCACTGAAACGAAAATTGCTGAAGATCTGAAGAAGATTGGCGTCATACTCAAAGAACGCATGCCCAAGTATTCTTCCGACGAGCTTTCTGTCTCTGCCGACGATATTTCTGATACGTGGTTTTCTGCCGGGAACTCAAACGTCAAGGCGATTCTTTGTTTGTTCGCCTCTCAGAAGCCGCGAAACCTTGATGATGATAGTGACGTTATACTGGATAATTCCAATCTCAAGATTGCATCCAGCAGAAATTACCATCACTTCTTCCCGAAAGCTTACGTCAATAAGAACTTCAAGGACTATGAGGCGAACTTGGTTGCGAACATCACATTGATCGATGCAGCCTCAAACAACAAGATTCGGGCAAAGGCTCCAAGCTTCTATGTTGAGGAGTTCAAAGGTTCCAACTCCAAGCTGTCTGCCTCCCTGAAGTCTCATTTGATTGGCAACTCCAGAGACTTCGGGATTCTTGATGACAACTATGAAAAATTCTTGGCAAAACGTTCTGCCGCCATTGCTACTGCTCTTAACGAAGCGTTGAATCCAGAGATCTGACGATATGGCGGAGAAGCGGTTGCTCGTTGATCTGGAGAACAAGCACAACCAATCTACCGCGCCAATCAGGATCGCTTCAAACGTGATGCTGGAAGCACTGTTCGAATGGCACCTCCTTTCCGGAAACGTGAGTTTAGAAGCCCTCGTCGACCGACCGCGCCCGCTGAAATACAGACATAGTATCGGTAACTGAATTTCCGCTTTGCGTCGTGAGGGTACGTCCGAGCAATAGTTGCGCTTTCGGCTGCATGCCAATGGCCAATCTCGGTAAGCACCCGGCGAATCTTGTAATTACCCACAAGTTCATTAGAGCGTGGCGTATTGTTCAAGTGATTTCTTGGGACATGGAGGCCGGCCATGGCTTTAAATTCGGCAATTCGGCTACCGCATGGATCGTCTGCATCGAGCGACTGGATAAGCGCTTCGCACGGTTGGTTCATGATTTGTGGAATGGTGTGGGCCGACCCCTTCCATTTGCTTGCCAAGACTGGGCCAACACCAAAGCGGCTTACCGTTTTTTATCCAGTGAGCGGGTGACCGAAGCCGACATCTTGGCTAGTCATTTTCGCTCAACAAAGGCCATGGCTGCTCATGCCATGAGTACGTGCGCTGCCCCGCTTCTAATCGTGCACGATACAACCGAGTTCATTTAGAAGCGCGAGCCGTCTGACCTGATCGGCGTCACTACGCATTTCCCCATCAGGCAACATTGGCGCTATTTAGCGCCTGCTGGCCTAAATTCTGATCACCCTTCCCTTCTCCCGGAGTACCCATGATCTCGCACAGTCAGGTCTATCGGGCCCGTGCGGCCCTTGCCACCCATTACTACGCTGACCAAGCCGATGACTATTACAGCCGTGATGGCAGTGCCGCCACTTGGCAGGGCGAAGGCGCCCGGCGCTTGGGTGCTATTGGAGAAATCGACCCCGCTCGCTTCAAAGCCATGCTGCAGGGTGATTTTGGCCACGGCATTGCGGCTGCCCAATCCATCCGCAAGGATGCCAAAGCCCGTGCCGCGCTGGACCTGACCTTTGGAGCGCCCAAAAGCATCACCCTGCAGGCCCTCATCGGCGGTGACGAACGGCTGATCCAGGCCAACGACGAAGCCGTAGCCACTGCCCTAGCCTATGTAGAACAGCACTTGACCATGGGACGCCGCAAGGAAAACGGCAAATCACGAGTGGAGCACACGGGCAACCTCATCATTGCCAAATTCCGCCATGAGACAGCGCGGCCCACCGAGGGCGCTCCACCCGATCCCCACCTGCATGTCCACGCCCTACTCATGAATCTGACCCAGCGTGCCGATGGCAGCTGGGTGGTTTTATCCAATGAGGAAATCTTCAAGCTGCTGCGCGTGACGGACTCGATCTACCAGGCTGCACTGGAACGCAATGTTCGGGCGCTGGGCTACGCCGTACGCCATGAGAAAAACCATATCGAGCTGTCCCACATCAGCCGCGGACAAATCGAATTTTTCAGTAAACGCAGCGCCGGCATAACGGCCGAGCTGACTGCACGCGGATCCAGCCGCGAAGAAGCCCCTCACGCCCTGCGCCAGGGCATCAACTTGGCAAATCGCCAGGAAAAAGCCAAGGAACTCAGTCGGGCAGAACTGCATCAACAATGGCGGAACGCCGCTACAGCCATCGGGATGCAGCTTGATCAAGCGGGCCTACAAGCAGGTGTTCAATCAACACCGGCATTGGGAAAGTCGTCAGACCTGGTCGCTCATGCCGCCCTGGACTGGGCAATCAAGCACTTGGCGGAACGGGAATCCGTCATGCCGCTGGCCGATCTACTGCAAAGCGCCGTTCGACACGCCGGCGGCCATACGGACATCACTGCTATCCAGTCCGCGATCCAGGCTCGTGTAGATTCCGGCGCGCTGATCCGAGAAGCGCCACACTACCGCAGTACCCAGGATATGAAAGCAGCGCCCATGACCCGCGAAGGCTGGGCTCAGGAGGTCATACGCCTGCGCGGCCTGCCAATGGAAGCCGCTCTGAAGCTGGTTGATCAAGCTATCACTGAAGGACGCCTCCTGATGGAGAGTCCCCGCTATGCCACCCGGCAAGCCTTTGAGGCCGAATCCAGGATATTGGCAGCCGAACAGACAGGCCGTGGTGCTTGGCAGGCAACGATTGCCGACACCCACGTCGAAGCCGGCCTGGATGCGCGTCTGACACCTGGTCAGCGCGAAGGCGTGATGCTGATTGCTACCGGTGCCGATCAGATCGCCGGCATCCAGGGCTTGGCAGGCACCGGCAAATCGTTCGCCCTGCAAAATGCGCAGGCGATCCTGCAACAGCAGGGATACGCCATGACGGCTCTGGCCCCGTACGGGGGCATGGTCCGCAACCTCCGCGAGGACGGCGTACCGGCCAACACGATTGCCTCGGTGCTTGCGGCTCGCGACAAACGCGCCTTCACCGATATCCTGGGGCCGCAAACGGTCGTGGTCATTGATGAGGCTGGCGTTGTGCCGGTGCGGCAGATGGACAGGCTGCTGGCACTCATTCAGCCGACAGGCGCTAAAGTCGTATTGCTGGGCGACATCGCCCAGACCAAGGCCATCGAGGCTGGCCGTGCCTTTGCCATGCTGCAGGAAAATGGCATGAAAACCGTACTGATGGGAGACATTCAGCGACAACGCTCCGAACGTCTGCGCCAGGCGGTGCAGCTGGCGGCCGGTGGCCAGGCAAGCCGGTCTCTGCCGCTCCTGGATCGGGTGATCACCATCCCGGATCAGTTCACTACTGACGAGCATGGTCAGAAAACCCGAGACAGCTCGGCCCGGTATGACGCAATTGCCCAAGCCTATACGCAGCTTTCAGCTGCAGAACAAGCGGGCACCATCGTGGTGACGGGGACCAACGCCTCGCGGGAAGCCATCAATGCAAGGATCCACGCCCTGCGCGGTCTGGAGGGCAAAGGCCGTCAATGCCAGTTGCTTGCTCGTCATGACACCACCCGTGCAGAGCGCAGTGTGGCCCGTTATTACACCGTTGGCGACATCGTCGTGCCAGAACGGGATTACCAGTGCGGCCTCAGACGCGGCGAGCTGTACCGCGTGACTGGCAGCACACGCCATGACCGTATCACCGTGGAACCGCTCAAGCCCAACCCATCCCGTACAGAACCCATAGAAATCATTCCGAAGACTATGAGCAAGCTGTCGGTCTACCACCTGAACCGCGCAGAGCTGTCCGTGGGCGACCATGTCCGCATCACCCGGAACGATTCCCAGAATGATTTGGTCAACGGCCAGCTGGCGAAGGTCGTGGCAATTGACGCGGCCAGCGTCACAATCGAAGCGGACAGGCGCCGTGTCAATTTTCCCACGAACCGTCCGCTGCATATGGACTATGCCTACAGCACCACGGCGCACAGCGCCCAAGGCCTGACCTGCGACCGAGTGCTGTACAACGCCGAAAGCTTCAGTCGCACTACGGCGCAGGATACCTATTACGTCAGCATTTCGCGCGAGCGGCACGAGGTCGTTGTATTCACGGATGATGCGTCCAAACTGCCTGAACGCGTGGATCGGCTGACATACAAAGGGCTGGCGCATGACCTGCAGCCGATGGTGGCACATGGTCTAGAGTATGGAAGGAGCGAGCTTGGCCCTGCCACACTGAAAGCGGAATCTGAACTGGAAATCGGATGATTCCCAAGGTCACGCATCAGTTTCGGCACCTGTGCCCTATGTCATTCAACATTACAGTGGCAAGCCGAGATTTCGGCGCTGCCCAAAACCTTGCTCGGCCGCTTCCTTTGCTTTGCTGAACTACGTCTGCTCGGTCTCGCGCTCATGGGCCATTGCGGCCTCCGCGAGCCGCAGCACCTCCTCTTCGGACGCCTTGCGCTCGCTGTAGCGATCGACAAGGTAGTCCGATCGCCCGCGCACCAGCAGCGTGAACTTCACCAGCTCTTCCATTACGTCCACGACGCGGTCGTAGTAGGCCGATGGTTTCATTCGACCCGCGTCGTCGAACTCTTGGAAAGCCTTGGCAACCGAGGACTGATTCGGAATGGTCACCATGCGCATCCAGCGTCCCAGTACGCGCAGGGCATTGACCGCGTTGAAGGACTGCGAGCCACCGCTGACCTGCAAGACGGCAAGCGTGCGCCCCTGCGTGGGCCGGACGCTGCCGACTTCGAGCGGCAGCCAGTCGATCTGGCTCTTGAAGATGCCGGTGATCGTGCCATGGCGCTCGGGACTGCACCACACCTGTCCTTCCGACCACAGGGACAGCGCGCGCAGCTCGGCCACCTTGGGATGGTCGGCTGGCACGCTGTCGGGCAGCGGCAGTCCATGCGGATCAAAGATGCGGGTTTCAGCGCCCAGGCGTTGCAGGATGCGTGCGGCTTCTTCGACAAGAAGTCGGCTGTACGAGCGCTCGCGCAGCGAACCGTAGAGCAGCAGGATGCGCGGAGGGTGTTCCGCATCGACCGGCACGCCCAGTTTTTCATGGGTTGGCGTATCAAAAAGGGATTCGTCCAGAGCAGGCAGAGTGGTGTCGTGTAGTGAGGTGAATTGCTTCATGATAAATGCTCCAGGTGCGCAGACTCAGCGCACGCGTTTTCCGTGTTCGTCTATGACCACTTCACCATCCTCCTTGGTGAACGGGCCACGTTGAGACTGTTCGAGGATATCCAGCACCAGCTCGGACGGCCGGCACAGGCGCACGCCCGTTGGCATCACGACGAAGGGTCGGTTGATAAGAATGGGATGCGCCAGCATGGCATCGAGCAGAGCGTCGTCAGTCAACGATGCGTCATCCAAGCCGAGCTCTTGGAAAGGTGTGCCTTTCTCGCGCAGCGCCTGGCGTACCGTCAGGCCCGCGCGCTCGATCAGTGACTTGAGCGTGTCGCGATCCGGCGGAGTGGCCAAGTACTCGATCACCTGTGGCTCAATGCCGGCATTGCGGATCAGCGCCAGCGTATTGCGCGAGGTGCCGCATTTGGGGTTGTGATAGATGATGACATCGCTCATGGCGAAACTCCTTGTGATTGAACGTGGCTGTCAGTCGACAGCGTTTCTCCGATTTCCTGTGCGGTGCTGCGGGCCGAGCGCATGACGCCAACCAGGGTGGCTGAGGCGAACCCGGTCCAGTCGCCATAGCCCACCAGCCAAAGCCCCGGGTCGGCCACGGAGCGTGTGCCATCGACGGCGATGCGACCTTCCGCGTCCAGCACACCGAGCGGCTGCAAGTGATCCAGCGCCGGCAGAAAGCCGGTGCACCAGATGACGGCATCGACCTCCGATTCCCTGCCGTCAGGCCATACGACACCGGTTGGCGTAAAGCCTGTGAAGGGTCGGACTGAGACCAGGTCGCCCCGCCGACGCGCTGCAGCCACCGGAGGCACCATCACGATGTCTCCGAACCCTGCGCTCCGTTCGGGTACCGGCAAGCCTTGCTGCATGGCCTGCCAGCGCGCGGTCGCCTGCTCGAACAGCACGCGCCCGTCCACATCATCCGGTAGGAAGACCGGGTCGGAAGGGGTCACCCATGTAGTCTGCGCGATGCCGGCCATCTCAGCCATGACCTGTGCGCCGGAATTGCCACCACCCACCACCAGCACACGCTGCCCAGAAAAATTCTGAGGATGCCGGTAGTGCGCCGAATGAATCTGCATACCTGCAAAGTTGTCCTGACCCGGATAGACCGGCACATAGGGGTGACGCCAGGTGCCGGTCGCACTGATGACCGCGCGCGAACGCCAAATGCGGCCATCATCAGCCTCGACCAGGAACAGGCGGCCCTGACGCCGGACTGCCTGCACCCAGACTGGTCGCACAACCGGCAGCTCGTAGCGGGTCTCGTAGCGCGCCAGATAATCGACGACGTGGTCACGAGACGGATAGCCCTGAGCAGGCGGCATAGGCCAGCCCGGAAGCGAACTCCATTGCGCCGGGGAGAACAATGTCAGTGAATCCCAGCCATGCCGCCAGGCCGCGCCCGGCCCTTCCTCTGCGTCCAGCAGCGCGAAGGACAGCCCCGTACGGCGCAGGAAGTAGGCAGTGGCCAGCGCCGCCTGCCCTCCTCCCACGATCACGACGTCGACGTCGGTCATGCCTTGCCTTGCACAGGTGCGGTGGAGGTGAAGTAGCGCCTGCCGAGCCAGAGTGCCACGTGTACCAGGGCGATCAGCACGGGCACTTCGACCAGTGGCCCGATGACCGTGGCAAAGGCCACTGGGGAAGCCAGTCCGAATGCCGCGATGCCTACGGCGATGGCAAGTTCGAAATTGTTGCTGGCCGCAGTGAAGGCAAGCGCCGTGGTGCGCGGGTAGTCGGTGTCGATAAGCTTGCCCATCATGAAGCTCACGACGAACATGATCACGAAATACAGCGCGAGCGGCACGGCGATACGCAAGGCGTCCAGTGGCAGCTCAACAACAGAACCGCCCTTCAAACTGAACATGGCCACGATGGTGAACAACAGCGCAATCAGCGTGATCGGGCTGATGCGCGGGATGAAGGTATCGTTGTACCAGGCTTCGCCGCGCGCCCTGACCAGAAAGCGCCGGGTCAGGTACCCCGCCAGGAAAGGAATGCCCAGATAGACCAGGACGGCTTTCGCAATGGTCCAGAAGCTGACGTCCAGCACGCTGCTCTGCAAGCCGAAGACCGGTGGCAGCACATCGAGGAAGAACCAGGCGTAGACGCTGAAGAAGACGATCTGGAAAATCGAGTTGAACGCCACCAGTGCCGCCACATACTGGTTGCTGCCGCAGGCAAGCTGGTTCCACACCAGCACCATGGCAATACAGCGCGCCAGGCCGATCAGGATAAGCCCTGTCATGTAGGCGGGGTAGTCGTGCAGAAAGTACGCCGCAAGCGCGAACATCAGGATCGGCCCGATCACCCAGTTCTGCACCAGAGACAGCGCAAGCACCTTTTTGTCCTGGAACACCAGGGGAAGCTCCTCGTATCGCACCTTCGCAAGCGGCGGATACATCATCAGTATCAGGCCGATGGCAATGGGGATGTTGGTCGTGCCGACGGAAAGGCTCTCTAGCCATTGCGGCAGGCCGTCGAAGGTAGTGCCAAGAAGGACCCCCAGCGCCATGGCGGCGAAGATCCAGAGCGTGAGATAGCGGTCGAGAAAGGATAGGCGTCGGGTTTGCACGGGAATTCCTGCGTTAGTCTTTGGGTAGCTGGCCGATTTCGTTTACTTCGCGCTTGATGGCGTTGTGATCGACTTTGTCGATAGGCAAGGCACAAAAGAGCTGCACGCGGGTGGAAATCTGGCGGCACACCTTGGCAAACGCGTGACGTTTTTCCTCGTCAGTGCCTTCCGCCTTTGCCGGATCCTCAAATCCCCAGTGAGCCGTAATCGGGTGGCCAGGCCATACCGGGCAAACTTCACCTGCCGCGTTATCGCAAACGGTAATGACGAAGTCCATGTGCGGGGCATCGGGCCCGGCAAACTCATCCCAGCTCTTGCTGCGCAGACCATCAGCGGGGTATCCCGCCTGCCTGGCCTGTTCGATGGCAAAGGGATTCACGGCACCAGCAGGGTGGCTACCGGCACTGTAGGCATGGAACCGTCCCTTGCCGATGGTGTTGATCAGCGCCTCGGCCATGATGCTTCGCGCGGAATTTCCCGTGCACAACACCAGGACGTTATAGATCTTGTCGTTCATCTGACTGACTCTCAGTGGGATCGCAGGCTGGTACGCACGAAATACCGTCGCAGCAATTCTCTGCGAGGTATCCCAGCACGGCGTTCATGGTGGGATAGTTGGCGCTATAGATCACGAAGCGGCTCTCCTGACGCGAGGACACCAGCCCTGCATGGGACAGCTCCTTCAGGTGAAAGGACAGCGACGAGGGAGGGATATGGGCAAGTTCGGCAATGCGCCCAGCCGGAAGGCCTTCTGGCCCGGCCTGTACCAGCAATCGGTAAACAGCCAGCCTCGATTCCTGGGCAAGCGCCGACAACACCCGGATGATGTCTTTGGATTCCATACTTTCATTATCGTGGAAATATGGAATACAAACAAGTATCATCCGTCAAGCGACGCATCATCGAGCGCTGCCGTCCCGGTAAAAGCAGCGTTGGCGCCCCTACTAGCTCATCAAATCACGAAGGGTGGCAGTGACAGCTGGCGTGACCGGTCCTAACAACAAGGCAGGCTTTTTGCGCATTCCTTTACCTACTCTCTCGCCCGCCCCTGTTCGCTTGATCAGCGTGCTCGGCCTCACCCAGATACTCGCCTGGGGCAGCACGTTTTACTTGCCTGCTGTGCTAGCCGCGCCGATTGCACGTGAAAGCGGATGGTCACTTGGTAGCGTAGTCGCAGGGCTTTCCTGGGGGCTGCTGGTGGCCGGTTTCAGCGCGCCCCGCGCGGGCCGGCTAATCGATCAATTCGGTGGCCGTCCCGTATTAGCCACCAGCTCTCTACTGCTGGCAGCAGGACTGGCCCTGATGGGCTTGGCGCCGAGCCTGCTTGTTTACTTCCTCGCATGGACCATCCTGGGAACGGCCATGGCCAGCGGCTTGTATGACGCCGCCTTTTCCACGCTGGGACGGCTGTTTGGGGATAACTCTCGCAC
>Ga0182739_1001674_pt1 | contig 22273 bp, 16 predicted proteins | sample eDN5th30CBELigBY_FD_128873 | JGI IMG/M metagenome (GOLD analysis project Ga0182739, IMG submission 128873) | Enriched backyard soil microbial communities from Emeryville, California, USA - eDNA 5th pass 30_C BE-Lig BY (version 2) (version 2) | ecosystem: Environmental > Terrestrial > Soil >...
ACTCGTAGCCGACGCGGGCCACTCCGCTGAACGGCTCGAAGCGTTGGGCCATCCGGTCGACGAACTCGCTGAGCCAGGCTGGTTTCTGGGGCTTGGCGGGTCGTTGTCCGGCCTGCATTTCGAGTTTTTTCACCAGATGTCGAATTGCCAGATGAGAATGACTCAACTGTCTCTCCCTTAATTCATCGGAGGACACAAATGGTCCTCTGCTCAATTTGGCCGCGCGCCCCTGCGCCTCGCCCACATCTCCCTGAATTACAAACGCTTTCAGTCTTCATCGGTTGAGAAGACCCTGAGGCGATTGAATGACATCGGTTGCCGCCAGAAACAGCTGGCGGCATCGGGTTGAGTGTGGTGGAATGTCCTGGCTGCGATTCCTCCGCAATAGAAATATCGGGAGTCTGGCAAGACGGTTCCAACGAATCCTGTCCAATCGGCAGTAAAGGCCGCTGACGGGGCGCAGGGCGCGGAACATGCCGGAAGTAATGGTGTCACCACCTCCTTCCGACAGGCTGCCGAATTTCGATCATGTTCCCGCAATCAGGTTGATTGCCCGTCAATTTTCACCCGAAACCGCTGGCGGGCCACTCCGGATACCGGCTTTTCCGCATCGCCGATGCCTGCGGGTCGGGAGGGAATAATCGGTCGGTAACAGCACCGGCGGCACTGAACTTCATGCGAAAAAAGCCTCAACGGGGCAGTTCGGAGGGAAATGTGATATCGGCCTTCAGATTCCCAAATGCTTCTCGCGGAGGGAGCGTTGTTTCTCCCAGTTCCGCACGCAGACGGGTCAGTTCGGCGCGTAACTCCCGAACCACTCCGGCGCGGGCGGGATCGTCATGCACATTCTTGAGTTCCTGCGGGTCGGTGACACGGTCCAGCAGCACCCAGTCGTCCGCGTCTCCATAAATGTGAAACAACTTATAGCGGTCGGTCACAACACCATAATGAGGCCGGACGTGATGAGGATTCGGGTATTCATAATAGGAGTAGTAAAAGCTCGATCTCCAGTCAGCGGGCTTCTTCCCCTGCAGGAGAGGCACCAGGCTGTGCCCCTGCATGTCGCTGGGGATCGGCACCCCCGCCACTTCGCAAAACGTCTGGGCCAGATCCAGAAGTGAAACCAGATCGCTGTTGACGGTTCCCGGTTGCACCATGCCCGGCCAGCGCACGAGAAACGGTGTCCGTAACGATTCTTCAAAGATCCAGCGTTTATCATACCAGCCATGTTCGCCCAGATAGAATCCCTGGTCGGATGTGCAGATCACCAGAGTCTGATCGGCAATGCCTTCTTCCTCCAACTGGTGCAGAAGTTGACCGACGCTGTCGTCGACCGATTTGACACAAGACAGATAATCATGCATGTAACGCTGATAGCGGGCCCGGACGAGTTCATGCCCTTGCAGACTGGAACCCTGAAACTGCCGGTTCCGGGACTGATAATACGCATTCCAGACTGCCTGTTGGGCTTCGTTCAGCGGCGGCCCCTGAAGTTTGACGTCGCGATCGGTGAAGTGCTTCGCAATGGTCATTGTGGTATCGGCAACGGCAAACGGACGGTTGCGATAATCGTCGAACAGGGTTTCCGGCAACGGATACTCGTGATCCGGCTGCTGCGTGAGGCTCTGCACGTCCGGATCCCAGGGGCGATGCGGAGCTTTGTGCTGCATCATCAGCAGAAATGGTCGAGACTTGTCACGTTGCTTCAGCCAGTTCAAGGTGGACTCGGTAATGGCATCGGTGACGTAGCCGGCATGCTGAACTTTCTTTCCGCCCTCGATCATGACCGGCTGATAGTACACCCCCTGCCCCGGAAGGATGTTCCAGTAATCGAAGCCGACGGGGTCCGAGTTGAGGTGCCACTTGCCGATGACGGCGGTAGTATAACCAGCAGCCTGCAACAGTCGCGGAAACGTCTGCTGTGTGTTGTCGAAGCGGGATTGACCGCTGTTATTGTAAAAGCCGTTGCGATGGGAATATTTTCCGGTGAGGATCACAGCCCGCGAAGGGCCGCAAATGGAGTTGGTCACCAGACAGCGGTCGAAGCGCGCCCCCTGTTCCGCAAGGGCATCCATTTGTGGCGTTTTCAGGAGAGCACGTTTCTCTCCGTAAGCACTCACCGCCTGATAGGCCAGATCGTCGGACAGGATCAGGACGATATTCGGACGATCCGCAGCAGCGGCGCCCCGGGCGAAAACCAGTCCGCATAGCAGCAGTCCGCACAAATCGCGAAAATTAAGCATGATCAAACCTTTTTTCAAACAGACCCGCTGTCCCGCCGCCAATCAAGGAGTTTCGGAAATATTGCGGGTCACTGTCAGGTTGTCGAAGAACAATTCCCCATGCCTGGATTCCCCCCACAGGCCGGGACTGCCGACTTGATCCGGTCCTGTGACTTCCGCTGTGAGGGACCACTCTGCCGGTTCAGTTTCTCCCTGCGTCCAGATCTTTCCGCTCAGAATGATCTGGTTCTGCCGGGTTTCCGCTCTCAACTTCATCGTGTCCCAGACATCCGGCTTCCACTCCCGGGGAGCTTCACGGAAAGGCCGACTCGACGATGGCATCCAGGCGCCCAATTGCTGCTGCTGTAAAGTCCCGAGAAAATTGAATACGTTTCGCTGGGCGATCACCCCTGTCTCCGGTAACTGGTTCTGACGGGGAAGACAGAGAACATCGACCTGAATGGTGTAATCGTGAAGGGATGACGGCCCCATCCAGACGGGACCGAAGGTGTTCTGAGGAGTCTCGAAGAGATTGCAAAGCACGCCGTTTTTGTCGATCTGCCGGTCTCCCCGGACAATCGAAAGACGAAGCCCCGCAGCAGGCGCACTTCCCTGCACGGACTCCGTTTGCCACGAGGACCATTGAAAGCCGGCCAGGACACGTTCTTCGACAAGCGTCTGTAAGCTGGCCTCAAACCGGGCTTTCCCTTCTTCAATGGTCCCGGGCGATTTCGGTCCCGTCTCCATTCCCATGAATTCGAGCAAAGCCTTCCAGTGCTGCTGTGGCGTGGAATCATCCAGCACCAATGGCTCATCGGAATTGGCGAACCGGTTCATCAGATAGAGGTAGAAACGACCTGTGACCGGATCTTTCTGACGGAGCTTCTGAAACAGATCCCAGTCCAGCGGAGCATACCGGGCCGCACAACCGACCCAGATCGCCGGGATCTGGCCATCATTGAAATCGAAAGACCAGTCCAGATCCGGAATGATCCGCAACCGGGCGTTTCCTTCCATGTCATCGAATCGAATCGCGAGACGGGCGGTGTCGTGCTGCGTGTGCGAGGAGGGAATGGTATAAGCACCGGTGGTGGAATTGATTTCTCCCGGTCCCGTCAGTTGATAGATCAGCTCATCGGGCCGGGCATTCCGCAGGTATTGTCCACGACTGTTGTAAATCCGGGCATGAAAGACCTGTCGAGTGCCGGGCGACAACAGCGATTCCACCGGGACAACCTGCAGCGACGCTGGAATTTCATCCAGCGCGACATGCTGTTCCCGAGGTGCCCCCGCCCATTCCCGGACAGGCGAGGCTGCATCGGAATCAGCATTGCCGATGCAGTACAATGTGCTGCTGGTTGGAAGGTAAATTCGACCATTCATCGCAATCGGCGAGCCGTAGCATTCTTCCCCGCTGGGGAGATCGAATTGAAAAATGATTTCGGCCCCGTGAGGAACGGGTTTGAGAATCGTGCCGTGTCCATTTGCATCGATGACGTAGATCTTGCCGTCTGCGGAAAGCAGATTGCCCCACAGACTTGTCCCCAGACCAACCGGCTCGCCGATCTGTTCTCCATCCTCCGGATTCAGGCAGTACAACGTTGCATCGTCGGTCACAAAGTACAGCCGGCCGTCAATCATTTGTGGAGAGGAACGTCCCAGTGCGTAACCGGTCTTCTTCCAGATCACGCCGGTTGAAGAAAGATCGCCTCGAAGAGTGGGGTTCAGGCAGAGGACAGCTCCCTTCTCCACAGAATCCGGCATTCCATCCGCGTACCCACAGTAGACGCGGTGATCGAAAATCAGGGGCGTGGCAGTGGTTCCCTGCCGGGACAGAGAACAGCTCCACAACAGTTTTCCGGTGCGGGGATGAAATCCGTGAATGTCTCCATCACGAGTGGCACAGGCCATTTGCCGTTCACCATCAACCACGCCAATGACCGGAGCGCTCCCTGCAACGCCCGATAACAACAGATCAGTTCCTTCGATCCAGGCGGGCATGCCATTTTTTTTGTCCATGGCCAGAAAACGATGATTCAGCGTCGCCTGCTCTCCCCATCCCGCCATAACGGCGTTGATCATCACATTGTTTTCAAAAACGATCGGTCCGCTGCTCCCATCACCGTTGGAGAGTACGAAGCCGAATTCCTCGCACAGCGAATGCTGCCAGGCCGGCTTTCCCGTCTCGCCGTTCACACACCACAAAAAACCGCCGGCGTCCTGCACAAAGACGTTCCCCGACTGGGGGTCGCAGACCGCGCTGGACCGGCGAAACGGCTTTGGCGAATTCGCCGACGATGAGGCACTCATCGCATATTCCCAGAGTGACTCTCCAGTCCCGGCATCCAGGCACACCAGTTTTTCCTGCGTGTTTTGAGTGTCTTCTCCTGGACTTTCCGTCAACAGATAGAGCCGACCGTTCATCGAAGTGGGAGTGGATCGACTCCCGATCTTCACCGACCAGATCAGATGGCTCTCTTCACCGCCGGCGGGATTCCATCGATCCGGGAGTGGAACTTCGTTCGAAGCCCCGGTTCCCTGTGGTCCGACCCAGTAGGGCCAGTCCGTACCCGCGTGAACGACACGGGCCCCCAGCAGGAGAGCAGCCACAGCAACGCTGCCGACAGCAGAGAAAAACAATTGCATTCGGGACTCGTTCCTGAATTCTCGACAAGCCGAAATTTCCCACGGTCGCTGGCAGAGACGTCACGCCCCGGGCGGGGCCTGTCTTGCGACCGTGCCTGGCGCCCTGCAGATTCCGCATGAAGGGACGTCACCGCGAAACGTCCTGGCGAAAGCCTCGGACGCTGACGTTTGATCCATGTTCCCGGCTGTTTCCAGCGATCAGAGGGAATCCTGTTGATGAACAATGCAGCGACCCATTTCCATAGGATTCCACGATAATGAACCTGTCAGGAATGGACCAGTCCGGGGACAGACAGCAGGGCCACGAATCTTCTCCAGCGCCTTCGAGCATGGATCTCTCTGACTTGCAGTCTGGCAGGAGATTCGCCCTCTCCGTACAAAATGAAATCCGTACAAAATGAACCCGGCGAAAGCCCTGCCTGCCTTCGCCTGCACACAGAACATGAAGATCGTTTATACTGGGTCTGCTGGCTGGATGAGGTGATCCAGACATCGAATACCGTCTGTTCCGGTAGAAATGCCTGCATGTCTCTCTCCTCTTCGTGGTCCGCTCCGCCGCCTCAGGCTCGTGCTCATCTGGTGGGAATCTGCGGGGCTGGAATGAAGGCACTGGCAGAATTCCTGTTCGATTCCGGCTGGTCCGTCAGTGGATGTGACGGCGATCCGGACCCCGCTTCCCTGCATTCTTTGACCCGGCTGGGAATCGACATCCAGAAAGGACACTCCGCTGCCCATCTGGACGGCAATCCGGATCTGTTGATCTACAGCCCTGCCGTGAACAGGGAGAATGTGGATCGGGCCGCTGCCGCCGGACGGGGAGTCCAACAGATCTCCTATGTGGATGCGCTCTCACAACTGAGCCGACGGCATCAGACGGTCGGCATCGCGGGAACTCATGGCAAGAGTACGACAACCGCCATGCTTGGCCAGATTCTCAAGACCGCCGGCCGCCCGGCATCAGTCCTCTGCGGAGGGGAAAGCGTTTCAGCAGGGCGAAGCGGCTGGGCAGGTTCCAGCGACACGCTGATCCTGGAAGCCTGTGAATTCCGACAACATTTTCTCGAGTTGTCTCTTCGCATCGGGTGCCTGCTGGGAATCGAAGCGGACCACTTTGACTGCTATCCCACGCTGCCCGATGCGGAACGGGCCTATCAGCAGTTCGTCCGGAAAATCCTGCGGGAAAAGCACACCGAGGCTCTCGGGGAAGCCCCCCGGCATCATCTTCCCCGCACGCTGATTGTTCGTTCCGACTGCTCTGTCACTTCACGGATTCTGCAAGAGGAAACAGGACGCATCACGACGTTCTCTCTTCAAGATTCGACCGCGGACTGGCAGGCGGTTCAGCGACGTCGCATGGCAGGCAGGCTTCATTTTCGTATTCAACGGAAGGCTGCTGTTTCTGAGGAAATTTCGTTGGCGATTCCCGGCCTGCACAATGTTCAAAACGCCCTGGCAGCGGCGGCCTGTGCGGAGGAACTGGGAGTTTCACTACAAGACATCGCCCGGGGACTCAGAGAGTTTTCCGGTCTGCGACGACGATTTGAAATCCGAGGCCAGTGGCGGGGAGCGGTCGTGGTAGATGACTATGCCCATCATCCCACGGAAATCCGAGCGACGCTGACGGCTGCTCGTGAGCATTTTCCGAAAAAAAAACTGATCTGTCTTTTTCAGCCCCATCAATTGTCCCGGACGGAGGCACTGCTGGCCGAATTTGCCGCTGCCCTGAGTCTGGCTGATAAAATCTATCTGCTGCCGGTCTATGCTGCCCGGGAAAACAGCGGCTTCCGACAGATCGAACTCTCCCGGGATCTGGTCCAGCGGATCACAATTCCCGCTTCACTGATTTCGGCACTTGACCGGGTCTGGGGAACAGTCCAGACTGACGCGGACACGGATGCCGTCCTTTTGACCTTAGGAGCGGGAAGCCTCTCTCGCATTCACTATGAAGACTTTGAACGAACTGAGTGACCTGGTCCGTCTGAATGAACCGCTGGCACTGCACACCTGGCTGAAAGTCGGAGGCCCTGCCCAGATGTTTGCCGAACCGCATTCGATGGAGGAGTTGGAACATCTGGTCAAGCTGGCCCATCAGCAAGGTGTTCCGGTCCGGATGCTGGGAAGCGGCTCCAACCTGCTGATCCGCGATGAAGGGGTCAGCGGACTGATCATCAAGCTGACTGGCGAAGCCTTTCAAGCCATTGACGTGGAAGGGCCCATCATCCGGGCCGGCGGGGCAGCCCTGCTCTCGAACGTCATTTCGCAGTCCGTCTCTGCCGGCCTCGCGGGGCTGGAATCGCTGGTCGGCATCCCCGGAACCATCGGCGGGGCGGTCAAAGGGAATTCCGGCGGCCGGCATGGCGAAATCGGCGATTTCGTCCGCTCCATCGAAGTCCTCACCAGTCAGGGCGAGCATTTCTCCCGCAGCGGGGACGAGCTCTCCTTCGAATACCGCTTCAGCGGCATCAGCGAACTGGTCATTCTGTCGGTCGAACTGGAACTCAAACCGGGAGACATCGACGTCATCACCCGCCGCATGCGGCAACTCTGGATCACCAAGAAGGCGTCGCAGCCATTTTCGTTCCAGTCCGCCGGTTGCATTTTCAAGAATCCTCGCGGCCTGAGTGCCGGCGCACTGATCGAACAGTCCGGACTGAAAGGCACCCGCGTCGGCGGAGCGGAAGTCAGCGACCGTCATGCCAACTTCATTGTCACGCACTCCGGCGCGACTTCGACGGACGTCCTGAACCTGATCGATTTGATCCGCTCCCGCGTTCGCGAGAAGCAAAGCATCGACCTGGAAACCGAAATCAACATCTGGTGATCCCCGGAAGAATCAGCTTCCGTCCAAGGTCTGCCACGAACCGTTGATACTGACAAATGCTTACATGGCCTGGCTGCCGACAATCGTCGCAGTCACGTTATATGCATTGAAGAGCGCGTGCATCGAGACAACCGCCAGATAGCTGCGCCGTTTCTGGTAAAGAATTCCCAGTCCGACCGCCAGTGGAAGCAGTGCAAGGGAATCCGGAAAGCCGTGAATGGCGGCAAACGTCAATGCCGCCAGCGTCACCGCCAGACCGGGAGGACAGAACTCCTCCAACCAGGACTGCAGGACCACGCGGAACATCAGTTCTTCTTTCAGCGGTGCAATGACGACGGCGCTCAACACGATCAGCAGCAGTTCGTTGCCGGCACCGGTTTCCCGCAGCAGTTTCAGGAAGGGATGCTCCGTCTCAGTGCCACGGATGGGAGAAGTCAGCAACAGCACGATGCCCATCGGAATGACGACGGCCACCAGCCCTAGAAGACCTGCTTTCAGTTGCTGCCCCGGCTGGTCGTACCGCATGCCCAGACGGATCAGATCGGGTCGACTCCTCGCTCCCAGAAACAAAGCGGGAAGCAGGATGCCCAGCACCAGAACGCCTTCTCCCAGCGTCCCCAGCACCAGCAGGCGAATCCGTTCCACCGACATCTCGCCGGCTTCTTTCGGGAGACTCGCGGACGCCTGAAAATACATCGCAATGAGGGTGAGCGTCAGCACCACGGCAAAGCGCGGAACACGAACCGGCTTCCACCGGAATCGCAACGGGACACAATCCCTGCCCTCCCGGACATTGCGAAAGAAAACTCCCCAGAACCAGAAGCTGCCGACAATCAACAGGATGGTCACCAACGACAGGACGGCGGCACTCAGATCGGCAGCGTTCACAAATGTTCCTTGATAACAGCCAGTCCCGGGATCATCTCCCCCACCCCGGACACTGCCGGCACATGCGACATCGAAGGCATCACCTGCGACCTGAACGGGAAGCATACCACTGTGAAGCATCCCACTGTAAAGAACGGCGTGCCGGAGGGGAAGATGCGGCTCGGCAAGAGCTTCATCCGGTTCGTCCCGTGCAAAGGTCAACTCCTGAATTCTCTGAATTCTTACGAGGTTGCCACCAGTTGATCCATCAATTGATCAACAGGCAGTGCATCGAGTCGATCCGCATCGCAGAACAATTCCAGGCATCGGGAGACCTGTTCAGGAGAGAATCGGGTGCCGGCGTTTTCGCGAAACTTCTCCTGCAGGCGGGGCATCGACTCTTGCCGACGACGGCGATGTCCCAGCGGATATTCCACTTCCACGCGAGGCGTGCTGCTGCCATCGGTGAAGATGACCTGAACCGCATTGGCGATGGACCGCTTCTCCGGATTGAGGTAATCGCGAGAATACTGCGGAACCTCGACCACGTCCATTTTCTCCCGCAGTTCATCCAGACGCGGATCGGACGCAGCCGAGGCTTCATAATGTTCGGCGGTCAGATTTCCATGAAGCAGGGCCACCGCGGTGATGTATTGAATGCAGTGGTCGCGGTCGGCCGGGTTTCGCAACGGTCCGGTCTTGTTGATGATCCGCATGGCCGACTCATGCGTCTGGATGCGAATGCTCTGGATGGAGGAAAGGCGGTCTTTGACCTGCGGGTGCAATACCATCGCCGCTTCCGCAGCGGTCTGGGCATGGAATTCCGCCGGAAAAGCCACTTTGAACAGAATCTGTTCCATGACGTAACTTTCGAACGGGCGCGGCACCGTCAGCGGCTTGCCGTGCATCAGGACCGGTTCGAATCCCCAGACCGGAGCGGACAGCATCGCGGGGTAGCCCATTTCGCCGGTCATCGTCCAGAGTGCCAGTTGCACCGCGCGGCGCGTGGCATCTCCCGCAGCCCAACTCTTGCGTGACCCCGTATTCGGGGCATGCCGATAGGTGCGCAGGGCTCCGCCGTCGATCCACGCCTGACTGATCGCATTGAGAATCTGTGTTCGGTTGCCCCCCAGCAGACGGGTCACGACAGCGGCGGATGCCACGCGGACCAGCAGCACATGGTCGAGTCCCACGCGGTTGAAGCTGTTTTCCAGTGCGAGAATTCCCTGAAGCTCATACGCCTGAATCCCAGCAGCCAGAATGTCCCGCACGCGCCAGGGACCAGAAGCGGGGGTTGTGCCCGTACGATTCTGATAATCCGTGACAGCGAGAATCCCGCCGAAGTTATCGGAAGGGTGCCCCCACTCCGCCGCCAGCCAGGTGTCGTTGTAATCGAGCCAGCGGATGAGCGTGCCAATATTGAATGCTGCCTGCACCGGGTCGAGTTCATACGCCGTTCCAGGAACTCGCGCCCCTGGATGCAGTTCCGCTCCGGGCACCACCGGTCCCAGCAGTTTCGTGCACTCCGGGAAATTCAATGCCTGCAAGGCACACCCCAGACTGTCCATCAGACAGAGACGGGCGGTGGCATAGGCTTCGTCGCTGAACTGCGGCGGCTGGGAAACATAATCCGCCATCCGGGACAATAACGGGTCCGGGGAAGCCGGTGCGTGGGAGCCTTGAGTATCTGTGGTCATCGTCAAAAAATCTGTTTGTGAGTGCATCGTCTACTCTAAAACCTGGGATTCGTCTCAACGCAAAGCCCGACAACGGAGGGCGTTTCGCGATCACGCACCCCAAAACTCAGCCCTGACAGGGCACGAGACCAGTTGGGTCTTTGTTCGAACATGCCACCCAGCCCTTAAACGGTCCGCGTTTTACCGACAAGCTATCGATATCGACAGTTGACTGAGTTTCCAGCGCAGGCGGCCTCGCCGGCAACGGCATCTTTCAGTTCAGGTGTTGATCGCCACGGATGAAAAGCCGTCCACTTTCCTCAACCTGTACAGAAATGGTGTTCTCGTGACAGCAGATCGGACAGGCAGCCATGATCTCCTGAGACGTTCCTTCCGACAGATCGACGGGAAAATTGAATTCTTCCCGGCAGGCATCGCAGATATAGCGTCCTTCATCGACCAGCGTCGAGCAATGCGGCAGCGGCGCTTGATCATTGTCGACGACCTGGGAAAGGCAGGGCTTGTCAATCATGCGGATGCGTCGCAGGTGGCGACCTCCCGCAAAGGGAGTTTCCAGCCAGACCTCCACCATCGCCAGAACATCTTCGAAATCCACCATGCGCTGCCCGATGGAAAGCATATTGGCATCGTTATGCTCGCGCCCCAGCCGGGCCGACTCTACGTTCCAGCACAAGACGCACCGAATTCCCGGAATACGATTGGCCACGATGGCCTCACCGTTGCCGCTGCCGCCAAAAATGATGCCGCGATCAAACTCACCCGCCGCCACCGCTTCGGCTGCCGGACGAATGAACACCGGATAATCCACCGGGGGCGTTTCCGAGTCCGGACCGAAGTCCTTGACGGTATGGCCGCTTTCAATCAGCATCAACTGGAGACGCCGTTTGTAATCGAATCCTGCATGATCGCTGGCGAGTGCAATTTTCATGGATTTGCTTTCCGGACTTTCATACCTGAACAAACTCTCAGCCTGAGAATTCAGCCTAACTGATTATTGACGTTGCCGGAGCGCAAAATTTGCGATTCAAGGCGGTTTCATTCCGGACCGTTTTGAGAATGACGTGAAAGTCTTCATCACGGCCGGAGGAGGACAGCACGTATTGCTTTTATTGATTGATGACCTGCCAACAAGGAATCCGCATGACAGACATCCTTCCGCAAACCGCCGGACAGAAATTCCGCACAGCCGTGGAGCAGGAATCCCCGCTGCAAATTGTCGGGGTGATCAATGCCTACACCGCTTTGCTCGCGGAGCGGGAAGGATTTCAGGCACTCTATCTTTCGGGGGCTGGAGTTGCCAATGCCTCGCATGGACTTCCGGATCTGGGGGTGACTTCGCTGGCGGACGTGCTGGAAGACGCCCGGAGAATCACCGCAGCCACATCACTGCCGCTGCTGGTAGACGTGGATACCGGCTGGGGAAGTCCGCTGACGATTGAACGGGCGGTGAAAGAACTCATCCGCTCTGGGGTGGCGGCCCTGCATCTGGAAGACCAGGTGGAGACCAAACGCTGCGGTCATCGCGCCGGCAAACAACTGGTTTCAACCTCGGAAATGAATGACCGCCTGCAAGCCTGCCTGGCAGCCCGAACGGATGCGTCATTTGTCGTCATGGCCCGAACCGACGCAGCGGCGGTCGAAGGACTCACCGGAGCAATTCCGCGCGCACAGTCCTACGTGGAAAACGGTGCGGACATGATCTTTGCCGAAGCCTTGACCACGCTGGAGGAGTACCGGACATTCACTCAGGAAATCTCTGTCCCGGTGCTGGCGAACATCACCGAGTTCGGACGGACTCCACTTTTTACGGTGAAGGAATTGCACAGCGTCGGCGTGCGGCTGGTGCTGTATCCTCTCACCGCCTTCCGCGCCATGAGCCAGGCGGCCATCCGGACCTATTCGACCATCCGTCAGCAGGGAACGCAACGGGAACTGATCGACGATCTTCAACCTCGCAGCGACCTGTATTCCGTCCTGAATTATGAAGCGGCGGAGGCACGACTGACGGAGCAGAGACCGGCGGAGCAGAGACCGGCGAAATGAGCTTCACAGGGAACATTCATGCCATTGCCGAAGCCCGCATCGTATGCAGGGCCAGCAGCAGATTCGCCTGCGTCCACAACAGTGGAGTGATGTCGTTGGGAATCCAGTCTGCATGTTCGAGGAAATAGGATTCGGGACAACGAAATGGCGGGAAGCGGTCGTGGGGACCGGTCAACTGCATCAATGAACGCTTCAAATGCTGCCGTTGACTGACAAATTCCCCAGCGTCTCCCGTCGCCAGAAATCGTTTTCCGTGAATCACGGAGAGGATCGGGTCGAAGATGCACCATTGGGCTTCCTGTCCCGGTTTGAGCAGACTGTCGCGGGCGCTCATGTCGTCGCTGAAGTCCGTCGTGCGGACTTCGGGGGAAAGCAGGTCGCGATAGTTGGCACACCAGTAGGAATCGCCAAGATATCTCCGGATGCCGATCGGCCCCTGCAGGTGCTCGACCGTCTGCTGAATGATACGCCGGGCCAGTGACTCGTCGACCACGCCCAGCGGCTCGATCAAAAACAGCAGGGCGGCATCATAGAGCCGATGTTTTCCCGCGTCCGGTTGCAGGCACTCCGCAGGCAGGATCGCCTGCAGCGCCTGCCGGCCCTGTTCGATCAGATCATTGAGTAAAGCGACCTCGACGGCTGGGCTGGGATGGTCTGCCAGAAAGTTTCGCAACTCGCAAAGTCCCGCGACGACCGGACCGATGCTGCTGGCTTCGATCTTGCGGGCTTCTTCCCAGTGCCCGCTGTCTTCGTCCTGCCAGTATTCGATTTTTGAAAAATACCGGGCAAACAGGTTCAGCAGTTCCATGACTTCCGGATCAGCCGGCAAGTCGCCCGCCCGAAGCAATCGACTGGTCAGCCAGACCACATACCCCAGGGCATCGTTCTGGGCATGGGCCCAGCGCACGTCGACTTCCTTCAGGGCTTCTCCATCGAAGCGGATGTGCGGTCGTTTCATCGGGTCGGCGGGATCGACGGTTCCCTGAATGATGTCGATCAGCTTTTGCTGGTGCTTTTGATAAAACGTCAGCAACGCCCGCACGGCAGCAATCCCCATCTCTGTTTGCCCCGTCGCCCACAGGGCATGGGCAATGTGGCAGTTATCGCGAGTCCAGACATACTGATAACCGGTCAGTCGGAATTCCGGGTTCTCCGCTGCGGCAGCGGAAAACAGCCCACTGGAAAGTGTGGGAAAACGAAATGTCCCTTGTGCGGTCAGAAAGGACAGAATGCCGTCGATCTCTTCGGGAGTGGGGCGATCACTCAACCAGTGCTCGGGAGCGGAATTCATCGCAGGGTGAGTCATTCGATTTTCATCCATGAAAAATTCAGAACTGCCATCCGGACGCTGCTCACTCCGACGGCCTTCCGGAAAAGACGGAGCGGGCAATGGATGGCCGCTGATGTCCGGAAAATCAGGCTGCGGAAAGCGGATCAGCGTTTTCGTTGCTGACGGCGTTCGATGAGCTTCTCCAGTAAATTCACGCCGGCATTGATGCCGATCTGTTTGCCGAAGTTCGCCAGCCCGGAGCCGTCAATACGCGGTTCCTCCAGCGTCCCGGCAATGCCCAGTTGAATGGGAGCGCCCGCTAAAGCGCGGAGGACCGGACGATCAACGGCAAGCCATTTTTCCGGAAAGGCCAGATTCAGATTCATGGCCAGCGTGTGATCCAGTCCCATCGAACCCGAGGTGGAAATCCGCATCTCTCCGACATCCGCACCGAAGTTTTCATGATACACCCGCCCCTGATACAACCGGAAAGGGACGTCTTCCTTCTTCATGGAAAGAATCGCTTTGCGGGTGATGTCCTCGCCACCACGGTTGAGCATGGACTGCAGCGCGGAGACCTGCTGTAACATCTGGATCGCCAGCGGACCGGGCCGGACGGTTCCTGCGCGAATGGAGACGACTCCCGCCACGTCTCCCCGCCCCGGGTCTCCCAGCGGAATTTCGCCATTGTTCATCGTCAATGTCAGACGTCCATCAACGCTGGTGGCATGGGCCAGCGTCGGCGAAACATACATCAGCCAGTCCCGGCAGACTTCTTCCGTCAGCCGCACATCCTGCAGCATGGTTCCCGATTGAAAACGTAAGATCGCCGGCTGAGTGGTCAGGTCCAGCGTCGGCAGCATCAGCAGCTTTCCACCGCCGATGGGAACATCAATCGGCTCCGCAGTCACCTGACCGCCGCTGAACCGGATGCGGAGTTTTCCGTTCTCGGAGTCCAGCCCATAAGCGAGAACCCGGTCCCAGGAGGCGATCAGTGAATAGGTGAGTGGCGCCGAATGCCCTTCCGCATCTGGACGCAAAGCACCGGTCACTTCCAGTTGAGAGAACTTCACTCCTTCGATTTGAATCTGTTCCCGAAGCTCCGGCGGAAGCAGATCCATGATGGCGGTGCCGGGGGCTTTGACATTTGCCAGCAGGTGCAGAATCTGTGGCCCGACGATCTGTTTGACCGTGCCCTGAAGATCCACAGCAGCCTGATCGGCGGCGAGTAGAAATCGGGAGATGGTCAATTCATCATCCGCTTTGTTGAATCGCCCTTCCAGTTGCAGGGTCGTCTCTCCGGGCAGTTTCACGGAATGGGCCGGCCCGAGGGAAGCGGCCAGATCCTGCAGACCGGCCAGGTTTCCCTGAGCGGTGAGCGTCCAGCCGACCTTCTGATCCCGATGAAAAGCGGCCTGAAGATTTCCGGTGCAGGTCGTTAACCCGTGATCCGTTCCCAGATACTTCTCCAGCCACGGAGCAGCGGCTTTCAATGAAAGATGATCAGCGGATGTCTCCAGGGAGAATGCTTCACTCTGCTGGGAATTCCCCTCCCGTTCCCAGCGACCGTTCAACGTGAGTCCTCCATTTTCCTTGTCCGAAGAACCAGGAACCGTGGCAGAGACCGTCTGGACGAACTGTTCTCCCGGCTCGCACTGATAGGTCGCGGAAATCTCCGACCACTGATCCACCGGTTCGTGGGCAGAGTTCTGGAAGTTGACGACGCAATTGGTGACGGTCACTTCCATCGGGAGAGCGGGAGCGGGAATTTTGAAATTCTGTAATGCGGACGTCACCTGTGAGACATCCGCCTGCCCGGCGACTTCCACCGGCCCGGGCTCCGGAACAGTCACCGTGTACCGCACGCCGTCCAGATTCCATTGAATCTTCTGCTTCTGCTGAGTCAGAATTCCCCAGAACGTCTGACTGGACGTCAGCGTGTCCACATTGGCAATGGGAGAGCCGTCGGTTGCGTGCAGAACCACGTTTTTGAGTTGAACCGGCCCTTGCCATGTCAGGTTGACCTGACCAATTTCAATCGTTCCCGCAGGTTGACCGGAGATCCAGGCCAGTGTCCCGGGAGACCGCATGACCCAGCCCGCCAGCGTCGGCAGAAAGAACAGCACTCCTCCCGCCAGAAGAAACAGGCACAACAGCCAGCGACCGTAATGCCGCCGGGGCTTCTGGCCAACTCGGATTGCTTTTGAAGAGACGTGACTTTGTTCCTGCATCTTCGCTTCGCGAATGACTTTCGTCATACCCAAACCTCCATGAACGATTTTCCCCGATAACGGGGTCTCTCTGATGGTATGCCGATCTCGCCAATTCGACCATGCGAATTTTCTCCACACCCCTGTTTTCCCGTTGGGGACGAAAGCGACACACCGTGCGTCGATATTTTCTTGGTTTTTTCTCGGTCGAAGCTGCTGGAATTCACAGAGATGTCAAGTTGCGTTTGCACGGAACGCCCGCATCGCAACAGATTCGGTGCTGACAGACCTGGAGCGCTGTGGGAGAACCTCAGTCGGGTTTGTGGTACGCCCGTGTGAAGCGTTTTCCGTACATCGTTCTCTTTGATGTCACATTTCTCTTTGATGTCACAGAATCCGAACTGCTGTTCCTGGGCGTTTTGCACACAGCCCGCTCGATCGAAAAATGGCGAGAGGAACGCCAATAAAACAAAGATGACTAACCAAAGGGCGTTTCATGGGCGGAAAGGCAAGTGGCGTCGGGCAGCCGCTCTGCGTCATCCCATCGCTGGCCGGCGATCCGTACTCTGAAAGATCCTGTTGGCGCTGGCAGGAACAAAGCCGCCAAACAGTGTCCCGTCCGGCTGCTCATAACGCCGGGCGAATTCGTAATAGCACCCGGGGATCAGAAGCTGGCCGTCCGAGAATGTCGCTTCCACCTGTGAAGCGAGTGTCGAAGACTGCTCCAGAAGTTCTTCCGGGCTTCCCTTGATTTCTCCCCCTTCTTCATTGAGTGGAAATCCGGCGGCTCGGATGAGTTCGTTCAGTTCTCCCAGATCGGAGACCGTTTGCAGGGCATTCACCAGCACCGTGAAATGATTGGCGCGAAAACCGAAAGCAGCCAGCCAGCCCGCATATTCGCTTTCCGCAACAAGGGCTTCGTAGATGGGAATGGAAATGTTCCACGGGCGTCCTGCAGCACACAGTTCCGGATCGTCCAGCAGGGCAGCGGGAATTTCATCAAGGATTTCGTTGACCACCCGCTGGAGGTCGCAACTGAATTCGTGAACTAACAGTTCGCTGATGAAAATTCTGGGCAGTTCCGGATCGGAGTGCTCATAATGACAGGCCACCAGCTTCTTGACGTCAAAGCGGTATTCCTGTTTTTTGACATAACCGCTGGCGAGAAACGGCTTCTCCAGAATCTCGATGCCGACGCGAGGATCGGCGAATGTCCGAAAGGCGATGTGGTCATTGACGATCGTTTCGCCCCGCGATTCCAGCAATCGGTGAATCGCTCCTGCCTGGGGATTGATCTGCGTGAAGTCGGTCCAGAGACGTTGTAACAGTGGGGATATCGAAGATGCGGGCACAATGATTCTCCTCTTGAAGAAGTCTCCCCACAGACGCGACAGGCCTGGAAACCTGCCCGGGCAGACCAACACGCCTGCAGAACCAGAATTGACAAACCTGCCCACCGGGTCAGGGAGCGGCAACGCCAGTGGGCCTGCCTCTCTTGGCATTTTATGCGGGAAAAAACCGGAGAAAAGAGGTCATCCGTTCAATCCGCTCCGGTTCAGTCTTTCTGATAAAGACTCTCTTGCCGTGTCACGGGTTGATTTCAAGGTCTGACAGAGCACTTCTCGTCCACGTCTTTCTCATCAACATTCCGTTACGGAGCTTAATTGTCGACCAGAACTTTTTTCTGAGCCATCTGATGCGCGGCTGCCATCAGGCCGGCGACGTCCAGTCCCAGGTCGCTGAGAAGTTCGTTCCGTTCGCCATGTTCGATAAATTGGTCCGGAAGTCCCAGGCGGCGGATTCCCTGCGTGGGAAGGCCGGCGGCATTGGCGGCCTCCAGAACCGCACTTCCGAATCCGCCGTTGAGCGTGCTTTCTTCCACGGTGATGACAAATCCCGATTCAATCGCTTTGAAAACCGCTTCGGTATCGAGGGGACGCAGAAACCGGGCATTGATCACACCGATGTCCAGCCCGTCTTTCGCCAGCCGGTCCGCAGCGGACACGCAAGTGGAGAGCATCGTTCCGAAGGCGATGAATGTGCCATCTTCTCCGATCCGGACAACTTCCGCCTTTCCGAGTTCCACGGGAACTCGCGGGCGGGAGAGGACTTCGGCGACCGCTTTCGGATACCGGATGGAAGTCGGACCATCATGACGCAGTGCCAGTTGCAACATTCCTTCCACGTCCTGCTGATCACCGGGAGCCATGACCGTGATGTTCGGAAACGCCCGCATGTAGGTGTTGTCGAAGGCTCCATGATGAGTGGGGCCGTCGGCACCGCAAATGCCCGCCCGATCCAGACAGAACAGCACCGGCAGGTTCTGCAGCGCGACTTCCTGAAAGATGTGATCGAAGCTGCGCTGCAGGAACGTGCTGTAGATATCCACCACCGGCCGCATTCCCGTTTTGGCCATGCCGGCCGCAAATGTGACCGCATGTGCTTCGCAGATTCCGACGTCAAAAAACCGCTCTGGAAACTCTTCCCGGATCAGCCCCAGGTTATTTCCTTCGCACATTGCGGCGGTCAGCACACAGACGCGGGCATCCTGCTTCATCAGCGCATGCAGAGTCTCGCTGACGACGTTGGTGTAGGCGGGTTGCGACCCTTTCTTGGCGAAGGTGACATCGCCGCTGTCACTATTCCGGCAGAATGGAGACGGTGTATGGAACTTGACCGGGTTTTCGATGGCCGGGGCAAATCCGTGTCCTTTTTCCGTGAACACATGCAGCAACACCGGGCCGCGCATCTCCTTGACCAGCTCCAGCGAGCGCCGCAGGGCAATCAGGTCATGTCCGTCAACGGGACCGACATAACGGAATCCCATTTCTTCGAACAGCACGCCGCCGTGGATAAAGTTTTTGATGGCATCCTTGACGTTGCCCAGCGCTTCCGCTGCCGAGCCTCCGACCAGCGGCACCTTGTTGAGCAGCCAGGAAATGTCCCGCTTCAGCCCGTTGTAAAACGGAGCGGCCCGGGCCTTGTCCAGATAAGCAGCCAGCCCTCCCACGCGAGGGCAGATGCCCATCTTGTTATCATTCAGGATCACCAGCAGGTCTTTTTCGAGACCGACGGCATTATTAAATGCTTCAAACACAATCCCGCTGGGCAGGGCGCCATCCCCCAGGACCGCCACCGATTTGCGGTCTTCTTCCGGACGCAGCAGATCATCGCCCGCCTTCAGCCCCAGTGCTGTCGACACACTACAGCCGGCATGCCCGGTCATAAAGAGGTCGAATTCACTTTCGTGCGGATTGGGATAGCCCATCAGCCCCCCTTTCCGACGGATTGTGCCGAACTCCGGAAAGCGGCCGGTAATCAGTTTGTGCGGGTAAATCTGATGTCCGGTATCCCAGATCAGGCGGTCTTTGGAGAAATCGAAGACCGTATGCAAAGCCAGACAGAGCTCGACCACTCCCAGGTTGCTGGCAAAGTGGGCCGGCCGGTCCGAAACAACTTCGCACAGGGCCTCGCGGATTTCCGCTGCCAGTTGCACCATCTGTTCATGAGTGAGACTGCGTAGTTCACGGGGGGAGCCGATCAGCGGGAGAAGCTGGTATTCCATGAGTGTTTTTCTTTTCTGATTTTCCGAGTTCCGCAGGCAAAACTCGCGGCAGTGCACGCCAAAATGCCTTCATTCGCCGGCAGCCGGCCGGGCAATCTGCTCTTAGTGCCCTGTCAGGGCTTGGTTCTGGAATGCGTTGTCGTATCGCGCACCGCCCGTCGTGACCGGGCTTGCGTTCTGCTTGGTCCAAATCGTTTCGGGTGACAATGTGTTCTTAGTGGTCTCGTTCGATGAGATAGCGGGCCAAAGCCGTCAAGGGATGGCTACGGTCCGCCAGTGGAGTGACTGCTTCGCAGGCGCGTTCAATCAGTTGAATCGCGCGGCGCCGGCTTTCGTCGACTCCCAGCAGCGAAGGGTATGTTTGTTTCCCATGAGCGACGTCCTTCTGAACGCCTTTGCCCATTTTGTCCTGTTGTCCGAAGACATCCAAGAGATCATCCGCAATTTGGAACGCTAAACCAACCGATTCTCCGTAAACCGTTAAACTGCGCAAAGTTTGCGGGTCCGCTCCTCCGATCCGTCCCCCCATTCTCAGGGCGGCGCACAGCAGTGCTCCGGTTTTACGGCGATGAACCGCTTCCAGTTCTGCCAGTTGCAGGCCCGGATGAGTCTCTGCTTCGAGGTCCGCCTGTTGCCCGCCGACCATGCCAATGCACCCCGAGGCGGTTGCCAGTTCCCGGACACAGGCGATTGCCAGCTCGGCGGGTTGCAGATCCCGGGCCAGCACGTCGAAGGCCAATGTCAACAGGGCATCACCTGCGAGGATGGCGGTCGATTCATCAAACTGAATGTGATTGGTCGGACGGCCACGACGGAGGTCGTCATTATCCATGGCGGGAAGATCGTCATGGATCAACGAATAGCAATGCACCATTTCGATCGCACTGGCCGCGGGCAGGGCTTGTGCGATGTCTCCACCGCAGGCTTCGCAGGCCATCAACACCAGACAGGGACGCACCCGCTTGCCTGGCGCGAGCAGGCTGTAGCGCATCGACTCCGCCAGCCGCGAGGGACAGGCTTCCGGGAAGACCGTGTCCCGTTGCAGGCGTTCCTCCACCCGGGAGCGCAGCACGGCGAGATAATCCGTCAGATTCACGTCAATGGAAATGTGGTTCAAGGAGGTGCCCAATCCGAGGGGGTGAACGCACATTGGACAGGAAACGGGCCGGCTTCGCAATCAAAGTCCGCTCGCATTTACATCGGAAGACAATGCGGCTGGGAGCGGGATGGCCTTTACTGTGACTGGGATTTCAACTTCAGATCGAATCGGGTTTCATTGCCTGCTTCCTTGACCGCACGAATATCCGCCGACGCATTCGACAGGTAGCTGGGCGAAATGACCTTGATATGAGAGAGTTGCATCGTCTCAATCCAGACACGGACGTTCCCCATCGGAGCCCCGTCCACGCCGTCCAGATACTGCACGGAGAAGGCTCCATTGTCATCCGTCACTCCGAGGGAATCGCGCAGGCGGATGCGCTGCCCCCGGGTGCTCTTTCCCTCCTGTGCAAACACGGGAGTCAGGTGAACGGTCACGCCCCCCAGCGGTTTGCCGTCCAGCGTGACCACTCCGCTGACCGGGGCCAGAACCGGTAATTCCAGTGGAACAGCCATGAGTCGGTTGGTCAGTAAGAACGTCCCGACAATCAGGGCGGTTCCCAGCACGATCCAATGCAGCCGCTTGCGCAGCAAGGCCAGTGAACCCTTCAGTTGAAACTGGATCAGCCTGCGGCGGGGGGCCTCTACGATGGGCCCGGCTTTGACCTGTCCCCCTTCCAGTGCCGCATCGACCGCTGCCGCTGCGGCGCCGGCGGCCGGAGAGGCGGCTGTACTTCCCGGACGTGCCAGTGCCGCTCCCAGCATCCGGCGGCCCTGCCTGTCGTATTGCGGTTGGCTGGCGTCAGCGGCGGGGGCGGTGGGAGTGGTCAGTCCGGCGGTGGCTTTGGCGGCTGCGGCGGCTTCTTCGTCCATCAGAAACGAATCGACGTCGAAGTCGTCATCTGAAGAAGGTTCCTCAGCCTCAGCAGGGGGAATTGCTTCAGATGTCTGTGCAGCAGAGGGTTCAGTCGGGGCCGGGGCAGCAGCAGAGGGGACTTCCAGAGTCGGCTGGCGTTCTGAAGTCGGCTGGGCGACTGGAGCGGGTTTGTCTTCAGCGGCGGGTTTGTCTTCAGCGGCGGGTTTGTCTTCAGCGGCAGGTTTGTCCTCAGCGGTGGGTCTGCCTTCCGGAACAGGCTGGCTGCCGGCGGCGGGAACAACCGTCTCTTCTTTCTGGATTCTGGGCGAGGAACCAGGCTCGCGGACAGGTGAGGGAGCCGGCTCCGTAACGATCTTCTTCGAACTGGGCGATCCTTTTGAAGGACCGGGCGAAACCGAAGGCGCGTTGCCATTACGGACAGGCTCCGCAGGGTCTGAAAAAGGAGCCTCCGAAGGGGAACCCCGCCCTCCCTTTTCAATTCTGGAGTCGCGGATGTCTTCCAGACCCAGGCCGGATTCCGACCCCTTCTGCGGAACGATGAATTTTTTCTGACAACTGGGGCACTTCCCCTTTGTTCCCGCCAGAGAGTCCTTGATCTTAAAGACCGAGCCGCACCCGTCGCATTCGTAGCGGATCGACATACATTCACACCTTTTTGGGCAGGGGAGAGAGGAGAGGAAAAAGAGGAGAAAGAAGAGAGATCCTCCCTTCGTCCCTGTCCTCTCTTCCCTTTCCCCTCCCCCTCAAAACGTATCCACAGGAGTTCCCTGAGCGCGATTGCCCAGATTCTGCCAACTGCGAAGATCGATATTCAGGCTGATCAATTGTACCCTGCCATCTGCCATGAGTACATTCAGGCCCAGCGGATGTTCGCTGCCTGCTTCATCAAAGAAGCGTCCGAAGGGATCGCCGGCTGGTTGCGGCGCGTGGACTGTGGAGAACAGCGTGGCCGGTCCG